>LULJ01000042.1_pt1 | contig 68324 bp, 69 predicted proteins | sample 728171 | NCBI WGS metagenome assembly LULJ01 (sample SAMN03860292, study PRJNA289734) | marine metagenome | biome: seawater column; feature: ocean; material: water; isolation source: Red Sea water column Station 169 - depth 25m | place: Saudi Arabia: Red Sea | collected 2011-10-15 | depth 25 m
GCTTCCATTACATTTCCAATTAGCAACAATCATCTAACTTTTTGACTCAATAATTTTTTTAATGTCATTTGCAAACTTTTTAGCAACCTTTTCCTCAGAGGCCTCTATCATAATTCTTATCTTCGGCTCTGTACCTGATGGCCTTACAAGAACTCTGCCTACAGTCAAATCAGACTCAATTTCTGATATTAATGATTTGAGTCCTTTATCATTAATAATATCTTTATTTTTAACAGTTACAGCCATGTTAATTTGAGGTATTTTTGTATAATTCTGTAAAACCTCACTTGGTTTCTTTTCAAGAAGCAATAATGAAGAAATCACTTTTAAAGCAGCAATAGTACCGTCTCCAGTACTAACAAGATCTTTACATATAATATGTCCTGATGCTTCACCTCCAAGTAACCAACCCTTGTTTGATAACATTTCGCTGACATATTTGTCACCAACATCAGCTCTTACAAACTTATATCCAAGTTTCTTTATACCTTCTTCAAAACCTAGATTACTCATATGAGTGCCAACAACACCTGACCAAGACCCAGTCCTATTTGGATTAGCAAAAGCTAATATATAGAGAAGATCATCTCCGTCAAGAATATTACCCTTCTCATCTACAAGAATAACTCTGTCTCCATCGCCATCTAAAGATATTCCATAATCGGCTCTGTGTTCAATTACAGCTTCTTTAATTACTTCTGGATGAGTAGAGCCACAGTTTTGGTTGATGTTGTAACCATCTGGCTCATTACCAATTGCAAATACTTCAGCTCCTAATTCTTCAAATATTTTTGGACTTACCTTATAACAAGCTCCATTCGCACAATCAACGACTATCCTAAGTGATGAAAAAGAAATTTCAGATGGAACTGAAGATTTACAAAATTCGATGTATCTTGGTCCAGACTCATCAAATCTATATGCTTTTCCTATTTGAGATGTTTCAACAGGAGATAAATCTGATGATAGATATTTTTCAATTCTTTTTTCAATGTCCCTTGAAATCTTTTCTCCATCTTCATTAAAAATTTTAATTCCATTATCTAAAAAATCATTATGTGAAGCACTTATAACAACTCCAAATTTATTTCTTAGTGTTTTGGTTAGATAGGCTACTCCAGGTGTAGGAATTGGGCCAAGAAGATTTACATTAACGCCTGCAGCTATAAAACCTGCCTGCAGTGCAGACTCTAACATGTAACCAGAGATTCTTGTGTCTTTGCCAATAACAACAGTGTTCCAACCTAGGTCTTTCATGGCTAGACCTGTTGCATGGCCTATTCTCAAACAAGCTTCGGGTGTTATTATGCTCTCAACGGGTCCCCTTATACCGTCAGTGCCAAATTTTAGGTTCATCAGAAAAAATTATAACTCTTCAGCAGCACCTTTGATTGAAGTTTTTTTAGAAGACTTACCTTTGGGTTGATCATCATCTGACCATCCCTTTGGTTCTCTTGGAGTAGCACCAGCCATAATATCATCGATCTGATCGGCATCTATTGTTTCATATTTTAATAGAGCATCAGCCATTACATTAAGCTTATCTAAATTTTGTTTTAACAATTCTTCAGCTTTTTTATAGCATGAATCTATTATAGCTTTGACCTCTGAGTCTATTAATTTTGAAGTTTGATCACTTCTCATTGGTGGAGGATTTGAAACAGACCTTCCCAAGAAAGGACTGCCCTCATCTTCTCCATATTTTATGGTACCAAGTGCATCAGAGAAACCCCACTTAGTAACCATATTTGTTGCAATGCCTGTGGCTACTTCAATATCATTTGATGCTCCAGTTGTAATACCTTGATTGCCATTAATAATACTTTCAGCAATTCTGCCACCAAATAATGTAGCTATTCTACCGAGAAGATACTCTTTACTTTGCATATATGTATCTTCTTCAGGTAAAAACATTGTTACACCCAATGCTCTTCCTCTAGGTATGATGGTAACTTTATATACAGGATCGTGAGTGGGACATAATCTTCCAACGATAGCATGTCCAGCTTCGTGATATGCAGTAATTCTTTTTTGCTCCTCACTTAGTATCATTGATTTTCTTTCAGCGCCCATCATTATCTTATCTTTAGCTAAATCAAGATGCGACTGATCAATTTTTTTATCAGAATATCTAGCAGCAAAAAGTGCAGCCTCATTAATTAAATTAGCAAGGTCTGCTCCCGAAAATCCTGGTGTACCTCTTGCAATTACAAGCGGATCAACATCAGATGCGAGAGGAACCTTTCTCATATGAACTTTTAAGATTGCTTCTCTGCCACGAATGTCTGGTAAATCAACGACTACTTGCCTGTCAAACCTTCCAGGTCTTAAAAGTGCTGGATCTAAAACATCTGGTCTATTAGTTGCAGCTATTACAATAACGCCATCATTTCCTTCAAAGCCATCCATTTCAACAAGTAATTGGTTAAGTGTTTGTTCTCTTTCGTCGTGCCCACCACCTAGACCTGCTCCTCTGTGCCTACCTACGGCATCAATCTCATCAATAAAAACAATACAAGGAGATTGTTTTTTTGCTTGATCAAACATATCTCTTACTCTAGATGCTCCAACACCAACAAACATTTCCACAAAATCTGAACCAGAAATTGTAAAGAATGGGACCTTGGCCTCTCCTGCAACTGCCCTTGCAATTAAAGTTTTTCCGGTGCCTGGAGGACCAACCATTAAAACACCCCTTGGAATCTTACCTCCAAGTTTCTGAAATTTAGTTGGATCTCTAAGAAAGTCAACGAGTTCTTGAACATCTTGTTTTGCTTCTTCACAACCTGCAACATCTTTGAATGTAGTTTTAACTTTTCCGCCTTCCATTAATTTAGCTTTACTTCGACCAAAAGACATTGGTCCACCTTTTCCAGAAATACCGCCTTGCATTTGACGCATAAAAAAGAAAAATATTGCTAACAAAAGAATTATTGGAAATGCTCCAACAAGTAATTGAGAAAATAATGAAGGTTGTTCTATTTTCTCATAAACAGCAATAATGCCATTTTCTTCAATTGCATTTTCAACTGCTTCATCTCTTTTAAAAATAGGATGAGTGGTTTCAAATTTTGAACCATCTAAGCGATCACCAATAATAGTCATTTGATCGCCTTTATAGACTACCTTAGCAACCCTGTCTGATAGAACTTCTTGTTTAAACTGGCTATAACTAATCTGTTCTCTAGCTGATGAATTCTCAATGTTATTAAAAACATAAACCATGAGAGACCCTAGAACCACCCATACAACTAAATTTCTCATAAAACTATTCATATCTTATTTTACTCCATACAGGTAAATTTCACCTGATTGTTTTTTTGAAGCAGCAGGCTTATAAGTTTGAACTAACTTAAAAGATAATTCCATATTTTTTCGCAAAGTTTTTAAGTTACTATTTTGAAAAGTTTTCATTATCATTGAACCGCTTGAATCTAAAAAATCATTAGCAATCTTAACAGTAAGCATATTCAAATTAAGAATATTTTCACTATCAACTGCACTTATGCCACTTAAGTTTGGGGCTATATCTGAAATTACAAGTTTAAAACAACCTTTTAATTTTAATATTTCTTCTAAATTATATAAATTTTCAATACTATCTTTGAAAAAGGTAACTCCGTCTATTGGTTCCATGTCTATGATATCAATTGCATAAACTTTTGAAGTTGGATATTTTTTGATTATGTATTCTGACCATCCTCCTGGAGAGGACCCAAGATCAAGAACATTTGAGTAATTTATTATTTTTGTTTTTTTTAAAATTTCTTCTAATTTAAAGACAGCTCTTGAACGATAGCCCTTTTTTTTTGCCTTTTGAGCCCAATTGTCTGCATGCATAAAGTTAGATGTGTTTAACTTCTATGATTTCGTAGTGGAGGTCACCTGAAGGAGTATTAATCTTAATTTCGTCATCAACAAACTTACCAACCAATCCTTTTGCAATTGGGGTATCAATTGATATGTGTCCTTTTTCAGGATCAGACTCAAGATTCCCAACAATTTTATAAACGACTTCATTGTCTTGCTCGATATCATAAACTTTAATTGTTGAACCAAAAATAACTCTGCCAGTTTCAGGAATTTCTTTTACATCAATTACTTGGGCATTAGCTAATGCGCTTTCCATCTCACTTATCTTGGCCTCTACTAAACCTTGTAATTCTTTTGCAGCATGATACTCAGCATTTTCTTTAAGATCTCCATGTGCTCTTGCTTCAGCAATAGCTTGCGATATCTGAGGTCTTTCAACAAACTTAAGATTTGAAAGCTTTTCTTTTATAGAAATCTCACCATCTTTGGTAATAGGTACTCTGCTCATGCAAGCATTATATCAATTTTAGTGAATCAATTATTTATTTCTTGTAACGTGCTGTAAGTCCAATTCTCTTCTTTGCTTTTGAATGCATCGATAATTGCAAATGCGCCAAACATTGTTGTTGTGCAGAAAATTTTGTTTCTTAAAGCGCTTTGTCTAATTGATGCTGAGTCTTCAATTGATTGTGAGCCTTCTGTCGTGTTGATCACCAAGTCAATATCATTATTAAGCAAGCTATCTACTATGTGAGGCCTTCCCTCAGTTACCTTATTGATGGTTTTTACATTAAAACCAAGTTTTTTAATATATTCGGAAGTTCCGGATGTTGCTACAATTTCAAATCCAGCATTTATTATTTCAGGTACAAATTTATCAAGATATTTTTTATCAGATGCCTTCACACTTATAAATACCACACCAGATCGTCTAAGAATCTTGTTAGCTCCTTTTTGAGCTTTTGCATATGCCTCACCAAAATTTGGACCAATGCCCATAACTTCACCGTTGTATTAAACTTTTGCCTATCATTGCTTTGGAGGCTACTTTTGCAAGAGAGTGACCTATTGCTTTAGAAATAAAGGGAACAGTCCTAGATGCCCGAGGATTAACTTCAATAATAAAAACATTTTCGTCCTTAACAGCGTATTGAATATTCATTAAACCTATAACTTCTAATTCTTTTGCTATATCAATGGCCTGTTCTTTCATGATTTCCTGTACTGTGCTTGATAAGCTATATGGCGGTAGAGAACATGCAGAATCTCCAGAGTGAATTCCAGCTTGTTCAATATGTTGTAATATCCCACCAATTTCAATATTTTTTCCATCTGATACAACATCTACGTCAACTTCAATAGCATCTGTAAGATAACTATCTAAAAGAATAGGTTTACTATTAGAAACTTCTACTGCTTCATTTAAGTACTGATTAAGCTCTTTTAAATTATTAACCAGTTGCATTGCTCTTCCACCTAATACATAAGATGGCCTTACAACAATTGGAAATCCAATTTCATCAGCTTTTACAAGTGCTTCCTCAACATTTTTTGCAGTAGCATTTGAGGGCTGTTTTAAATTTAATTTATTTACTAATTCTTGAAATCTTTCTCTATCTTCAGACCTATCAATTGCGTCAACATTAGTGCCTAAGATATTAACTCCATTTTCAGATAAAACATCTGCAAGTTTCAAAGGTGTTTGCCCTCCAAACTGAATAACAACCCCTTCTGGTTTTTCAATATCAATGATATCCAAGATCTTTTCTGCAGTGATTGGCTCAAAATAAAGCCTATTAGAAACATCATAGTCAGTTGATACAGTTTCAGGATTACAATTCACCATTAATGATTCATATCCCTCCTCCTGCATCGCCATAGATGCATGAACGCAACAATAATCAAACTCAATTCCTTGACCAATTCTATTGGGGCCACTTCCAAGGACAAGAATTTTCTTATTTTTGGTAGGGTTGCTCTCACAACTACCTCCATAAGAAGAATACATGTAGCATGTTGATGTAGCGAATTCTGCTGCACAAGTATCAACTCTTCTAAAAATAGGCATTACATTATTTTTTTTTCTGATTTGCCTAATTTTTGATTCATTTGCATCAAGTAACTCAGCTATTCTATTGTCAGAAAATCCTTTCTCTTTTACGTTTTGTAAATACTCTTTGGATAGATTTGAAATATTAGTTTCTTTTAGCTCATCTTCAATATCAATTAATTCCTTAATTTGATCTAAGAACCAATAATCAATTTTTGTCAGTGAATATATTTTGTTTAGATCCCAACCTTTTCGCATTGCATCAGCCACATAAAAAATTCTTTTTGGGCCTGGAATTGTTAACTCACTTTTTATTTCGTCATCTGATGGAAAAGATCCATTATTGCGTAATGAATTTAATCCGTTTAAACCTTCCTCCATACTACATAGAGCTTTTTGAAATGATTCTTGAAAGTTTGATCCAATAGACATCACCTCTCCAACTGACTTCATTTGTGTTGTAAGTTTTGGACTTGCCTGAGGAAACTTTTCGAAAGCAAATTTAGGTATTTTTGTAACGATGTAGTCAATACTTGGTTCAAAAGATGCTGGAGTTAATCCTCCTGTAATATCATTCTTTAGTTCATCAAGGGTATAACCTACAGATAAAAGCGCTGCAACTTTTGCGATAGGAAATCCAGTTGCTTTTGATGCTAGAGCAGAAGACCTACTCACTCTAGGATTCATCTCGATTACAACCATTTTTCCATTATCTGGATTAATAGCAAATTGAACATTTGACCCACCAGTATCTACACCGATTTCTCTTAAAATTTTAAAAGATGCGTTCCTCATGATCTGATATTCTTTATCAGTAAGAGTCTGAGCAGGAGCTATGGTTGTTGAGTCTCCTGTATGGATTCCCATAGGATCTAAGTTTTCGATTGAGCAAACGATTATGCAATTATCCTCACAATCTCTGACAACTTCCATTTCGTACTCTTTCCATCCAATTAAAGACTCATCAATTAAAAGTTCATTTGTTGGTGATAATTCGAGCCCTTTCTCACATATAGATTTAAACTCTGAGATGTTATAAGCAATCCCCCCGCCAGTTCCACCCATAGTGAATGAAGGTCTTATGATGCATGGAAATCCTATTTTTTCTTGAACTTCCAATGCATCACTCATTGAATGAGCAATACCAGATGCGGGTGTTTCCAAATTAATTGACTGCATAGTTTCATCAAAAAGCTGTCTATCTTCAGCTTTATCAATTGCAGTTCTATTCGCCCCAATTAAGATAACATTATGTTTCTTGAGCACGCCTTTTTTATCTAAAGTTAAGGCAGTATTTAAAGCGGTTTGTCCTCCCATAGTTGGTAAGATTGCATCTGGCTTTTCCTTCTCAATTATTTTTTCAACAGATTCCCAATGAATTGGTTCAATGTATGTTGCATCAGCTAAGAGTGGATCAGTCATTATGGTTGCGGGATTAGAATTTACTAAAATTACTCTGAATCCTTCTTCTTTGAGCGCTTTGCATGCTTGTGCACCAGAATAATCAAATTCACATGCTTGCCCAATAATGATTGGACCCGCACCTATTATTAAAATTGAAGAAATATCTTTACGTTTTGGCATACTCTTTTACCATAGAACTAAATTTTTCAAAAAGTATCTGTATCTCTTGAGGGCCGGGACTCGCCTCAGGATGCCCTTGGAAACTAAATGCCGGCCTATCAATAAATTCAATGCCTTGAAGTGATTTGTCAAATAAAGATACATGAGTAACTTTAATATTTTTAGGTAAAGTGTTTTCATCTACTGCGAAGCCATGATTTTGGCTAGTAATAAAAACATCTTTGGAGGCCATGTCTTGAACAGGGTGATTTGCTCCATGATGACCAAATTTCATTTTGTAAGTATTAGCCCCACCAGCAAGAGCTAATAATTGATGACCAAGACAGATACCAAAAATTGGAATCTTATTTTCTAGAAATTTTTTAATGTTTTCTATAGCATAATCACAAGGCTCAGGATCTCCCGGACCATTAGATAAAAATATACCTTTTGGATTATATTTAATAATTTCTTCGAATGGAGTTATAGCATTTACAACCTTTACAGATCCAACGTGCTCACTTAAAAGTCTTAATATATTCTCTTTAATGCCATAGTCGTAAGCTACTACAGGATATTCATCATTAAATTTATTATTCTCAGGCCAAACTCCCTCATTCCATTTATATTCTTTATCTGTGGAGACAACTTTTGCTAAATCCATTCCTTTTAGACCTTCAAATGCCTTTGCTTTTGCAACAGCTTCTTTATCAGAAATTACTGAAAGCGATGCAATACAACAATTCATTGCTCCTTTTTCTCTTAAAATTGTTGTTATTTCCCTTGTATCAACGTCTGCTATCCCTATAACTTCATTTTTTTTTAAAAATTCGCCTAAAGTGGCTTGTGACCTCCAATTACTTGGTTTGTCACAAAAGTTTTTAACTACCATTCCTGAGGCATGAATAGTTTTTGATTCATTATCTTCCATATTTACACCTGTATTTCCAATATGTGGATGTGTGAAAGTAATTATTTGTTTTTTGTATGAGGGATCTGTAACAATTTCTTGGTAACCCGTCATAGATGTATTAAATACAAGCTCACCAACATCATATTTTTCTTTCCCAAACCCCTTTCCATAGAATACACTACCGTCTTCAAATGCTAATATGGCTTTGAATGACATTAGAATTGCACCTTAGAAAGATTAAATTTTGAGAAAATTTTAGGGAGACTATTAAAAGAATTTTTTTGTTTTAATGAGCTAAAATTATAGGCTGACATTAAAATTGTACTTTATAGATTAAGTTATCTAATGTCTATACAAAAATGAAAAAAAATGAATATTTCGATAAAAAATTTTAAAGACATTGAAAAAATGAGAATAGCTGGCAAATTAGCAGCCGAAGTTCTTGAAATGATTACTCCCTTCGTCAAACCTGGAGTTTCTACTGGTGAGCTTGATAAACTTTGTCATGATCACATTGTTAATATCCAAGACGCCATACCAGCAAATGTTGGCTATAAAGGATATGAAAAAACTATTTGCTCGAGCATAAATCAGGTTATATGCCATGGCATACCTAACAATGAAAAATTTCTAAAAGATGGAGACATCCTTAATATTGATGTAACAGTTATAAAAGATGGATGGCATGGAGATACATCAAAGATGTTTCTTGTAGGTAAATGTGCTCCTCATAACCAGCGATTAGTAAAAATAACTCAGGAATGTCTTTACAAGGGCATTGAGGCTGTTAAACCGGGAGCATATCTTGGAGATATTGGAAATGCCATTCAGAAACACGCAGAAAGAAATTACTATAGTGTTGTAGAAGACTACTGTGGTCATGGTATTGGAAAAATTTATCATGAAGAACCTCAGATCCTTCACTATGGCAGGCCTGGAACAGGTATCCAGCTAAAAGAAGGCATGTGCTTCACTATAGAACCAATGATTAATCAAGGTACAAAATACTGTAAAACTCTTAATGATGGATGGACAGTGGAAACTAAAGATGGAAGAAACTCTGCTCAGTGGGAGCATACAATTGCAGTTACAAAAACTGGGTCAGAAATCTTAACAAAAAGAACTGAAGAGTTGTAATGAAAGATAATTTAAGTTTGATTAAAAAAGAATTTTTAAAAAGCTTTCCAGAAATCTATTCTAAACCTTCTAAAGTAAATAAATATCTAAAAAAATATTCTAATGCAATTGAAAAAGATTTAAAAAATAAATTTTTAAATCTTGGACTTGATAAAACTTTTGTTATTTATGCAAATGGTGGCTTTGGAAGAAAGGAAATTTTTCCTATTTCTGATATTGATATATCAATAATTGAGAAGGATTCTAAAAAAAATTATACAAAGCTTGATGAGTTTATTTCTTTTTTATGGGATCGAGGATACAAAGTTGGACATTCAGTAAGATCTATATCAGATATAAAAAAAATTTCAAAAACTGATCTTAAAGAATTCACATCTTACTTAACAAGGCGAACAATTGTTTCAGACAATGAAATGGATCAAAAAATTAATATGGTCCTCTCAAAACTATGGACTAAAAATAATTTTTATAACGCCAAATATGTTGAGCAACAAAAGCGACATAACGATTTTTACTCAACTGCATATAATTTAGAACCTGACCTAAAAGAATCACCCGGAACGCTGAGAGATTTTCAGTCTGCATTATGGATTCTTCAGCATTGTTTTAATTTAAGTTCACTTAATGAAATAAGTAATTCAAAGTTATTTTATGGTGAGTTAAATAATGCTGTAAATGCTTATAACTTCATTAAATGTTTAAGATTCGCTACAAACATTTCCACAAATAGGAATAGATTAAATTTCGAGGCACAAGTAGAGATTGCTAAAAAGGCAAAACTTGGTAAAAGAACTGCAAAAAAATCTGTAGAGAAAATGATGAAAAATTTTTATGAAATGGCTTCTTCAATTTCATACTTTAACGAAATTGTTTATGAAAAATATAATGAAAGAAATCCAATTAAAAATCATTATGAAAATATATCAGGAATATATAAATACAGAAATAAGATTGGCATAAAGAATGCTATTCTCAGGAAGAATAAAGATCTCATATTTGGAATATTTTTAGAGATAGGCAAAAATAAAAAGATTAATACAATTGATACTGAAACTAAAGCTCTAATAAGAAAAAATATTAATTTAATAGATAAAGAATTTAGAAAAAACCAACAATATGCAGATCAGTTTAAAAATATATTGAGATCTAAATATAATTTATCTTCCATTCTAAAAACAATGAAATCTCTTGGTGTGCTTCAGAAATATATTCCTGAATTTTCTGAAGTTGTCGGACAAATGCAATTTGATTTATTTCATGTTTATACAGTAGATGAGCATACTTTTAAAGTTGTAAGAAACATCAGACAAATGAAATTAAATGAACATGCTGGGTTTGAGCTCGAGTATGAAATTTTAAATAAAATAAGAAAAATAGAGATCCTTTATATTGCTGGAATATTTCATGATCTTGGAAAAGGTAAAGGCGGTGACCATTCTGAAATTGGTGCAAAAACAAGCTACAGATTCGCAAAGAGAATTGGAATGTCAAATACAGATGCAAATTTAATATCATGGTTAGTAGAAAATCATTTATTAATGTCTTCAATTTCTCAAAAAATGGATATTATGGATCCAAATACCGTTCTAGAATTTTCAAAGATTGTCGAACGAAATGAAAGATTAGATTATTTATATCTTTTAACAATAAATGATATCAGGGCAACAAATCCAGCCCTATGGAATGGTTGGAAACACCAGCTTTTAAGAGATCTCTATCTTCTAACGAGATCAAAGATAAATAAGGAGCCAGTAAAGGCATCATCTCAGATATCTATGGATAGGCAAAAAAATGTTATTAATCAAATTGATATCAAAGAACATCAAAGTCTCATCATCGAACATTTTAAAAATTTTGATGATAGCTATTTTAATAAAAACTCATCGAGTACACTTCTATGGCAATCTGAATTAATAATAAAAAACCATGATGATGATTTTATTATTGGCAGTAAAAGTAAATTTAATAATCTCATAGAAATATTTATCAAAGCAAAGGATTCTCCTGGCTTGTTTTATAAATTATTAAAAGTATTAGAGAGTGCAGGTCTTGAAGTAATAGATGCAAATATTTTTACTTCAATAAAAAAAGAGTTTGCAGCAAATACATTTATTACTAAGTATTCTCGACACGATAGAGTGCTAAAGAAATCTGAGTTAATTGAACTTACCTCCAAAATTAAAATAAACTTCAACAAGTTTGATAAAATTGAAATATCAAATTCGAATATGATAGATAACTCAAAGTTCGAGAAAATCATTAAAATTGATGAATCAATTATTAAAGATAAAAACAGAAATTTAATAACTATTGAAACTGTTGACAGTTCTGGCTTACTAGCTAATATTGCTAAAGTATTTTTCGATAATAATGTTTCTATTTATTCAGCAAGAATTAATACTCTTGGTGAGAGAGTTGAGGACACTTTTGAAGTTGAGAATTTCAATAAAAAATTAGTTCCAAAGTATAAAGTTAAAAAAATTATCTCAGAATTAAGAAAAGTGGTTTAAAAATGAAAATATTTGGAGAAGGAATCGCAACTAAGTCTAAATCTGGTCAGATTCTTGAGGTCTATTTTCCAAATATAGAATTTGATAATAAAAAAACTAATACAAAATCTGTTGAAATTGATTCCACGAATTATCAAATAATTAAACTTGATTGGACAGAAACTAACCTAAAAAATCCAATTAAAACAGTAATAGATGCATATTTTAAATTACATTTATTATCAAATAAGTTTGTATTGCCAAATACTATAAATTTAGATGGATTATTTGAAGCCTTACCAAATGTGGTATGGACCAATAAAGGCCCTATTTCAATTGATGAAATAGAGGAAAGGTTAAACAAATCAAAATCTGATAAAAATGATCTTTACATTAGATCACTAGATAAATTTCCTTGTCTAACAGATTATATTATTCCAAATAAAGTAAGAATTGCAGATGCATCTAGAGTAAGGCTTGGAGCATATTTGAGTGAAGGCACAACAATAATGCATGAAGGTTTTGTTAATTTTAATGCTGGGACTTTGGGAAAGGCTATGATCGAAGGCAGGATATCTGCAGGTGTAATAATTGGAGATAACTCTGATCTTGGTGGAGGCTCAAGCACAATGGGAACATTATCAGGAGGAAATAATACAAAAATTTCTATTGGTAAAAATTGTCTTTTAGGTGCGAATTCTGGAATTGGAATTTCCTTAGGTGATGACTGTATAGTTGAGGCTGGATTATACATAACTGCAGGTACTAAAGTGACTATTATTGATAAAGATAATAGAGATAACTTTGTAAAAGCTAGAGAGCTATCAGGCAAATCAAATCTTTTATATATTCGAGATTCATTATCTGGAAAAGTTATTGCAAAAATTAATAAATCGAAATCCTCTTTAAATAAAATACTTCACGAAAATGATTGAACTTCTCCAAAAACTAATACGAATCAAGTCTATATCACCATCTGATATGGGTTGCTTTGATCTTATTGAGGATGAATTAAAAAAACTTGATTTCAAATGCGAAAGAATTAATTATCAAAATGTTGAAAATCTATATGCGACCATAGGAAATTCTGAAAAGCTTTTTTGTTATTTAGGCCATACTGATGTTGTTCCTAGTGGGCCTGAAGAAAAATGGAGCTACCCTCCCTTTTCAGCGACAATTGAAGGAGATTTGCTATATGGCAGAGGCGCTGCAGATATGAAATCTTCTGTAGCTGCATTTGTTGAAGCAGCAAAAGATTTTATTAATGCAAATAAAAAACTTAATTTTAAATTAGCTATCTTGCTCACCTCAAATGAAGAAGGTACATCAAAGGATGGATTTATAGACAAAATTATTGAAAAAATGATTGAAGATAATGAAATTATTGATTTTTGTTTAGTTGGAGAACCGACTTCAAGTGAAAAAGTTGCAGATTGTGCAAGAATTGGCAGGCGAGGCTCCCTAGGCGGTTACCTAAAAATTTTTGGCAAACAAGGACATGTTGCATATCCTGAAAAGGTTATAAATCCAATATTAATATCAGGTGATTTAATTTCAATATTAAAAAACAAGGTTTGGGATAATGGAAATGAAGCTTTTGATCCGACGAGTTTTCAGATATCTAATATAAGTTCAGGCACTGGAGCGCATAACGTAGTGCCGGGTGAACTTGAGTTAACATTCAATTTTAGATTTTCAACTGAGTCAACTGAAGATAGTCTCAAATATGAATTTGAATCAATATTAAAAGATCTTGAATTAGATTATGAATTAAGCTGGGACCTAAATGGCAATCCTTATTATACGAAAGATAATTTTTTCAAAGATATTGTATGTACTTCATCAGAAGAAATAACTGGATATAAACCTGAATTAAATGCTAAAGGTGGTACATCTGATGGTCGTTTTGTTGCAGCAATGAATACCGAAATTGTTGAACTTGGGCCTGTTAATAAATCTATTCATCAAATTGATGAGCATGTAAGTGTTGATGAGCTTTGGAAATTAAAAGATATTTACGAAAAGATATTGATTAATTTGAATCAAAGTCTTTAGATTTTTTCTTTCTATCATATTTTGTTTTATCTTTATGAGTTTTTGGTTTATGGAACTTATCCATATTCTTTTTAACAGGATCTTTTCTTCTTTTAGTTGGCGCCATGCATTAATTTTTTGAGAATAGGAGTTAATATAGCTAGAAATATCCCGCAACCAATTGCCATCAAACCAACATCAGTATAAACATCCATAAATGATTGTTTTTGAGAAAGATCAAATACATCATTTGATACTCCAGACGAGTCTGATGCTGTTGCTCTAGCAATTAATCCAGCAACATAATTTCCAGCTGCTGATGCAAAAAACCACATTCCCATCATAAACCCAACAATTCTTTGAGGTGACAATTTAGTCACTGATGACAATCCAACAGGAGATAAACATAACTCACCTAGGGTATGCAGAAGATAAATCAATATTATCCAAAAAACACCTGTTTGAAGACCCTCAGATGAACTCATACCATAAACCAAAGCTAAAAAACCTAGTCCAACAAAAATGATACCGATTGAAAATTTAATTGGTGTAGATGGTTCCATATTTCTTTTTGCAAGTGCTATCCAAAGCATTGCGAATAGTGGCGCTATAGTAAAAATAAAGCCAGCATTCAAAGATTGAAACATCGATGCGGGGACTTCCCAACCAAATATTACTCTGTTTACACCTCTATCTGTAAGAATATTTAAAGATGAGCCTGCTTGTTCAAAAAGCGCCCAAAAAATTAAAGAAAATAATATTAATATCCCAACAACAATTAATCGATCTCTCTCATCAGGAGCACATCTAAATAGTGCATATAATAACCATGCTCCGATAAAAATAGCTCCAAAACCACCCAAAAGTTGACCAACTAGTTGCGAGTTTTGAACTAAAAACCAGGTAACCAAAACCATAAAAATACCTGAAATATAGGCCCAAGACTCATAGCTTATTCCATTCATCTTTTGTAGATATTTATTTGATGGTGGCTCAGCAAGACCTTCCAGATATTTTTGGCCCCACAAGAAAATAATTAGCCCAAATAGCATTCCAATTCCTGCTGCACCAAATCCATACGCCCATCCCACTTGCTCTCCTAAATAACCGCATAAAAGAGTTGCAGTAAAAGCTCCTATATTTATACCCATATAAAAAATAGTAAAGCCTGAATCTCTTCTAGGATCACCCTCTTCATACAATGCTCCAACCATGGTAGATATATTAGGTTTTAAAAACCCTACGCCAGAAACTATTAAAGCAAGTGATAAGTAAAATATTTGCTCATTACTCTCAACTGTCATTCCTAAATGACCAAACACTAATAGTATCGCACCATAAGTAACTGCTTTTTTTGAACCTAAAATTTGATCAGCCAGCATGCCACCAAAGACTGGCATGATATATACCAGGGAAGTATATGCTCCATAAATTAAATAACTTGTAGCGTCTGTGAACTCCCAATGCTTTGTTAAATACAATATTAGGAGAGCTCTCATACCATAATAGGAGAATCTTTCCCACATCTCTGTAGCAAAACATACAAATAAACCCTTTGGATGTCCTAAAAAATCGGTTGTTGTATTCATATCAATTTATTTTTTTTAATTATTTAGTACTATAACAAAATGAATAATAAATCGTATATCGTATTTCCTATTAAAAGAATCGCTGCATCTGTATACGATTTATTTTTATTGTTAGGAGTTTGGTTTGCTGTTGGATCATTTGCTGTATGGATCAATGGAGGCATTATTCAGACAAAATGGGTTGGACCATTACTTGTTATTTTGAGTACATGGATTTTTTATGGTTATTTTTGGATGAATGGTGGTAAGACATTAGGTATGGCTGTTTGGAATTTTGAGATATATAGTACAGATGGTGGCGAAATAACATTGAAAAAAGTAACTATTAGGTTTTTTTCTAATATTTTTACAATTTTTTTAGCAGGACTGCCTTTAGCGTTAATATATTTCTCAAAAGATAATTTATCTTTGAGTGATTATTTATCTAAAACTTCTTATAAAAAAATTTAAATCTTTTTGTAAGAAATCATACTTGCTACTATCAGTAAAACTGAGGGAAGAATAATTCCTAAGATTGTAGTTAATCCATATGAAATAAATATACCTGATGATAAGTCTTGAATTAATTGATATATAAAAGCTCCTACTACAGATACAACCACCCTATTTCCAATTGTAGAGTCTCTCAGTGAAGTGAATATAAACGATCCAAAAAATAATATTAAGATTAAAGATGAAATTGGTAAGAAAATTTTATTATAAAAGGACTTATCTATATGAGACTTAAATAAAATATCTTTCTTAATTGTGCTGCCATCAAATATCTGTCTATAAAAATTTAGTTCAAATAATCCAAGATGTTTAATATTGCTAAAAGTAATTTTTGATTGAATTGGAATCTCAAAAAATTCAATATCCTTTTTATCAACATTATCTATAAAACTTTTATATGTAGACTCCTTGTCAAAAATAATTTTATTGTTGCTGATAGTTGCAACATCAGATTTTACAGAATAAATAACTTCTTTATCTTGAAGCTTAATAAAGTTAACGTTAAAAATTTTTTCATCTACGATGTTTTCAAAACCCAAAAATGAGTTTCCTGATTTAATCCAATTAATTTCATCTCCATAATTTATTTCTTTATTTAATAGAATATTTCTTTCAGCTTCTTCGTTTACATATAATTTCCTAAACGCTATTTCGTCTAGTGCAAGCATTGATAAAACAAGAATTAGGGCTCCTATTGAACTTGTAAATACTATTTCAAGTGGAGACTTGCCTGCAGACCTCAATACATTAAGATTTCCCTCCTCATGAGACATTCCAAGCGAAAGCATTACTCCTAATAAACAAGCACCTTGAACAAAATCAAGTAAATTATGAGGCATTGAAAAAATTACATACTTCAATATGTGAAGGAAGGTGTAATCTGATGAGTTTTTTTCTAATTCAGAAATAAGAATAAATATTGAGTCCAATAATCCAAAAATCAATAAAATGCTCAGTGAAAAATAAAATGATCTTTTTATTAAATATTTATTAAATATCTTTATCATCCTAGCACCCATAAAAAAATTAAAAATATTAATAAAGATATAAAAACTCTTACAAAATTATTATTAAAGAATGTATAAATAGTTCGAATATTAGTATTTAAATTTTTTCTAATTACTAAAAATATTGCAAATAACAAAAAGGTCAGGTGCACATACCAGATATTGTTTTGAGAGGAGGTTAAGCTTCCATCAAAAGAGTCTCTAGCCAAAATCAATAAGCTTAAATATAGTATGTATATAAAAATAGATGGTACTAATACGGAAAGTCTTCCTTGCCGCGGTTCTACTTTGGAAAAATTTACAGCAAAAATTAATAGAATAAAAATTGTTAATGGTATGGATAAATTCCACTGGTTTTGAGATTTTGAAGACTTGATTGAAAAATCAAATAATTTACTAAATGATAACCCTGAAATAGAGTTTTTAGAATTATCAACTGGAATAGATAACTCTCCAAAATATGAAACTAAAGATGAACTTTGATTAAAAATATCTTGATATAAAACTCCATCTTTAAAATCTAAGTCCATCTTTGAAGACAAATCTTCGTATTCAAGTTTTTCTGAGATAATTAAAGACGAGTAGTTATCATTTGGCATAAAAATAACTACGTCCTCTAAAATATTCCTTTTTTTGTCTTCGATATAAATAAATCCTTCATTTTCATTAAAAGAAAATAATTCATTTGGTTTGACTGATTCAAACTGCTCTTGAATTGTGTCTTGAGTAAGGATCTCTTTGGATAATTCTTTTGTATAAGGCGCTATATATACACTTAGGGATAATGTTATAAAAAAGAAAACAATTGATTGTGGAAGTAAATATCTTATTAGGTCATTATTAGAAAGACCTCCTGCAAAGTAGCCATAAATTTCTCTATCTGAATATAATCTACTAATTGTAATTACAACTCCTAGAAAAAAAGATAATGGTAATAATAATGTTACAAAGTCTGGGAACCTTAGTATTACTACTTTGAAGATAAGGCTAGGGTCGATTAGGCCCTCGGATGCTTGCTCAAAATAACCAACAAACCTTGAGCCAACAACCAAAAAAAAGAAAATTAAAAAAACTCCAGTTGAAGACTGCAGAACTTCAAGATTTAAGCTTTTTAAAAGAATGTTCTTTTTATATATGCCTTGCGAACTCTGATGCATTACAATAAACATCTTACCAGTATTGAATTAAAAAGGAGATATTAAAATGACATATAAAGTTCTGAACAATATAACTCTAAAAAATGTTAGCGATGGAGTTTTATCTAATGTATTAACCGAGTTACTTGTTATTCCAGTTAATAAAAAGATACTGGCTTCTCCTGAGTTTAAAGAATTAGATAAAAAATCTAATGGTTATATCTCTAGATCAATTAAAGATTCAATTAGTCCCTCTAACCAAAATCATCTTATCTCTTCATTAGGAGGCGTTAAAGCAAAAAAAATTCTTCTTATAAATGACCTCAATGAAAAAGATGATATATACCTATGGTTGAACAAGTATAAATACATTGCAAAAATTGCAAATTCTATTGGTTGTAAAAATCTTGCGGTACTTGATGGTCAAAATTACCCGAAAGGTAAAGATAAGTTTTGGTTTCTAGAAACAATCTCAAGATCTATTGAATCAGGAGCTTATATTTTTTCTACAACAAAAAATAAAACAGCTAAAACTGAAAAAATTGGTAAAGACATAATTTCAAGCCAAGTTTCGTTAAGAAATGTCACCATAATTACTGCAAAGCTATCTTCATCTGATACCAAAAAAGCAAAAATTGCTGTTGCACGAGGATTTTCAGTTGGCGAAGGAGTAAATACTGCTAAACATCTTGGTGATTTGCCTGCAAATCATGCAACACCAAAACTTATAGAAAAAATAGTAAAAAATACTGTTAAAAATTACTCAGGTTTAAAAGTTAAATCACTTAATGAGAAAGATCTCGCTAGATTAAAAATGGGCTCTTATCTAAGCGTATCTAAGGGAAGTGATGAACCTCCTCGAATGATAATCATTGAATATAACGGCGGCAAAAAAAATGAAAAGCCAGTAGCCTTAGTTGGAAAAGGTATTACTTTTGATACAGGTGGTATTTCGTTAAAGCCAAGTTCTGGTATGGATGAAATGAAATGGGATATGTGTGGAGCAGGAACGGTTTTTGGTGTTATGTGTTCGCTGGCAAGAATTAAAGCTGACGTAAATGTGGTTGGTATTATGGCATGTGCTGAAAATATGCCTTCTGCTAGAGCAACAAAACCAGGAGATGTAGTAACTTCTATGTCAGGTCAAACAATTGAAATTCTTAATACTGATGCAGAAGGAAGATTGGTTTTGGCAGATGCGTTGACATATGTTGGAAGATATAAGCCTTCCTATGTAATTGATATGGCAACACTTACTGGTGCTGTAGTGATTGCCTTAGGAAGTCATGCTAGCGGCGTTATGGCAAATAACCAGTTTCTTGCTGATAAGATAATTGAGTCGGGTGAGGAAACTGGTGACAGAGCATGGCAATTACCATTATGGAATGAGTATAAGTCGTGTACAAAAACTAATTTTGCTGATTTAGCAAATATTGGCGGTGGCAGAGAAGCAGGTACAATTCATGCTGCTGCATTTTTATCAAAGTTTGCAGAAGACTTTAAATGGGCGCACATGGATATTGCAGCCTCTGCATGGTCAAGTTCTCCAAAAGGTGGAACTGGAAGACCTGTTCCTTTGATATGTGACTTAATATTAAATAAAAAACTTAAATAATAAATAAGTAATGGACAAAAGGTACAACCCTACTGAAGTTGAGGAAAAGTGGGTTGAAATTTGGTCGAATGAGGTAGTATCAAATAAAAGTTCAAAGGAATCTTTTTCACAGGTAATACCTCCGCCAAATGTTACGGGAACTCTCCATATGGGCCACAGTTTCCAATATGCGATTATGGACTTTTACACCAGATATAATCACATGTCAGGTAAGAAAGCTCATTGGCAAGTTGGCACTGATCATGCTGGAATTGCAACTCAGATGGTTGTGGAAAATAATCTCTCCAAAAAAAATATTGATAGAAAAGATCTTGGCAGGGAAAAATTTCTTCAAGAGGTTTGGAAATGGAAAGATTTTTCAGAAGATAAAATACAATCTCAAATCAAAAGATTAGGCTCAACTGTAGATTGGAACAAATATAGATTTACTCTTGATGATAAATTTTCTAAGGCTGTCAACAAAGCATTTATTGACCTTTATAGAAATAAAAAGATTTACAGAGGATATAGATTAGTAAATTGGGATCCATCTCTTAAAACTGCTGTTTCAGATCTTGAAGTGGTGAGACAAGAAAAAAAAGGAACCATATGGTACATAAAATATCTCATAGATAGTTCTGATAAATTTATTACAGTAGCAACAACAAGACCTGAAACTCTTTTTGGCGATATGGCTATTGCAGTAAATCCAAATGATGAAAGATATAAAGATCTTATTGGCAAATATGCTCTATTACCTTTTGTTGAGAGAAAATTACCAATTATTGGTGATGATTATGTTGATATGGAATTTGGTACTGGTTGTTTAAAAATAACACCGGCTCATGACTTTAATGATTATGAAATAGGCAAAAAATATTGTTTACATGAGAAAGATAACAAAGTTTACATTTCTAAAAATATCAACGACTTCGAGCCAATTAATATTTTTAATCAAGATGCGTGGACAAATAATAATGTACCGAAACTATTTGAAAATTTAGATAGATTTAAAGTAAGAAAATTAGTCATAAAAGAATTAACTAAGTTAAAACTCCTTGAAAAGGAAGAGGAATATGACGTGAGCATACCGAGAGGTGAGCGTTCAAATATTGTAATTGAGCCCAGATTGAGTCATCAATGGTATGTAAAGACTTCTGAAATGGCAGAGAAAGCTAATATGCAAGTTAAAAAAGGAAACATTAAATTTCATCCCAATAACTGGATAAAGACCTATTTTAATTGGATGGACAATATTGAGGATTGGTGTATAAGTAGACAAATTTGGTGGGGTCACAGAATTCCAGCTTGGTATGATGATAATGGAAATATTTACGTTGGTGAAAATGAACAAGATGTAAGAAATTATTACAAACTTGATGCAATAGATCTTAAGCAAGATGAGGATGTTTTAGATACATGGTTCTCATCAAGTCTTTGGCCATTTGGATCTCTTGGTTGGCCAGAGAAAACAGACGATTTTAAAAGTTTCTTTCCAACTTCTCTTCTAGTGACAGGTTTTGACATTATATTTTTCTGGGTAGCTAGAATGATAATGATGAGTATTGAATTTACTGGAAAAATACCTTTCAAGGATGTGTATGTTACTGGTCTTATCAGAGATGAAAATGGTCAAAAAATGTCAAAATCTAAGGGAAATATTATTGATCCAATTGACTTAATATATGGTATTTCAATTGAAGATCTTGTTGAAAAAAGAACATCGAATTTGATGCAGGAAGGTATTGCTGAAAAAATTGAAAGGAAGACAAGAAAACAATTTCCTAACGGAATAGAATCATATGGCACAGATGCACTAAGAATGACATTTTATTCTTTGGCAACTCATACAAAAGATATTAGTTTTGAATTTGGAAGACTAAAAGGATTTAGAAATTTTTGTACCAAAATGTGGAATGCTGCAAGATTTATTGATGGATATCCAAATGAAAAAGATAAATTTAAGGCAGAAAACGATCATGATAAATGGATATATGACGAGTTTAGTAAATCCAAAAAACAAATAAGTAAAAATATTTCCGATTACAGACTGGATTTTGCTGTTAATGAAATATATGAATTCTTTTGGAATAAGTTTTGTGATGTTTATATCGAACAATGTAAGAAAAGTGGAGAAACATCAAATTTAAGACCGCTCCTAAAAGAAGTTCTTCAGTTAGTACATCCATTTGCCCCATTTATTACTGAGGAAATTAATACTATTTTATTTGATGAAAGGATAATTACTTAGAGAGCATATACATTTGTATATGATCGATGTCATCTTCCAAGTAGACCTCGCCTCTTGCAATAAAGCCAAATCCTTCATAAAACTTTTGAAGCCTATGTTGTGCAGAAATAATAATTTCATGATTTGGATATTTCTCACTTAAAAACCTAATTCCAATATTTGTTATTTCTTTTCCAATAGATTTATTTCTCATACCCTCCTCAACAACAATTCTTCCCATTGAGGCTCCTTTATATTTGATGTTTGGCGAAAAGGCTCTTAAGTAAGCTTTTAGTGTATTTTTTTCATCATATCCAAGAAGATGAAATGCTTCTTGATCTGAATAATCTGCATCAATATATGGGCAATCTTGCTCCATGACAAAAACTTTTTGCCTTAAATTAAGAATTGCATACAAATCATCGGTAGATAATTCTTTAAATGTCTTCCATAAATATTTAATCTTCATTTCTACTAGTTAAAAAACTTATATATTGCATATATAATACCCAAACATTTTCGCACACATATAAAGCAATTATGGAAACAATCTACAATTTTTCAGTTAAAGATGCTGATTTAAACGATGTCCGATTATCAGACTTTAAGAATCAAATTGTTTTGATAGTAAATGTTGCAAGTTATTGCGGCCTTACATATCAATATAAAGGCCTAGAGAAACTTTATAGAAAATATCAAAACAAAGGATTTGAGATTCTAGGTTTCCCTTGTAATCAATTTGCATTTCAAGAGCCAGGAACAAATGAAGAGATTCAAGAGTTTTGTGACACAAATTATGGAATAAGTTTCAAAATAATGAATAAAATTAATGTCAATGGTAGAAAAACAGATCCTTTTTATAATTTTTTAAAAAAACAAAAACCAGGTATAGCTGGTACATCTCAAATCAAATGGAATTTTACAAAATTTCTTGTTAATAGAAGCGGTCAAGTAATAGAACGTTTTGGTCCTCAAGTTGAGGCAAGTGAAATAGAAAAAAGTATAGAAAAAAATCTTTAGATTAAATATCTAAACTCATCATCACCGCATCATCTGGATTATTTCCAGCATAATAATTTATTCTCAAGGCGTCTTGAACAAATTTATATTTTTTATAAAAAGATATAGCATTAAAATTTTTTGATCTGACTTCTAAAAAAACTTTCTTTGCTCCTAGTACTTTCGATTGTTTTATTAAGGTATTCATCAAAAGACTTCCAGCACCCTTTCTATGCCAACTTTTTATGACTGCTATGTTTAAGAGATGACATTCTTCTTTAACTAATGAAAAGATTGCAAACCCAATAAGATTATTTTCATGTTTACATACAATAGAATTGTGACCTACCTCATATGACGAAAAAAAATTTTTTTTTGACCACGGGGTTGGGTTAACTTCTTTCTCAATTTCATATGCGAACTCTAAATCAGACTGATCCATTAAAGAAATTTTGAGCATAATTAACTATATATTTAATTTTTGTTTGATTTGAAGCCAAAGCTCCTTTTTTGAATCTTTGTTAGCAAGTAATAAATTTAATTTGGGAGCTATTATGTGTTCATCTTTGAAATCAAAATCACAAGAGATATTTCCAAAAATAATTATCATTTTTAGATCACTCATTTCTTCAAATTCACTACTTAAATCCTTGTTTGAAGAGTACCTAATTGTTTTAAATACTTCCTCGCCTTTATCAATTTTTGTTGAGCTGAATATTGCAATCAATAAGTCTTGTTGTTCTCTAACAAAATTTTCGTAAGGTTTATCAAGTAATGCTAGAATGTGCCCCTTTTTATAGAAATGTAAGCTTTTTTTTTGAGATTGATCATTGCTTGATCTTAATGAAAATCTTTTGATACCGATCTCTTTTAAGATAAGATTAGTTTTTATTTCTGGAGTGAGCATAAATAACATAATAACATTAACTTTATAAAGAATGGATAACCCAACAGATAAATACTCAGCTTATAAGCCAGTTGATCTGGTTAATCGCGAATGGCCAAGCAACACGATAAAGAAAGCCCCTATTTGGTGCTCTGTAGATCTTAGAGATGGCAATCAAGCTCTCATTGAACCAATGGGTTCTGAGAGAAAGAATAGAATGTTTAGCTTATTGTGTAAGCTTGGCTTCAAAGAGATAGAGGTAGGCTTTCCATCAGCCTCAAAAACTGACTATGATTTTGTAAGAGATCTTATTGAAAATAAAAAAATTCCTTCAAATGTAAATATTCAGGTCCTTACTCAAGCTCGAGAAGAATTAATAATTAAAACATTTGAATCACTTAAAGGTGCATCTAAAGGAATTATTCATTTTTATAATTCAACTTCTATACTTCAAAGAAAAGTTGTTTTTAATCAAGATAAGGATGGTGTTAAAAAAATAGCAACTGATGCTGCTGAGTTAATTAAAAAATTGGCACTTGAAAATTCTGACACTGAATGGACATTTGAATATTCTCCAGAGAGTTTTACAGGAACAGAACTAGAATATGCAAGAGATGTTTGTGATAACGTGGTAGAAATTCTAAAGCCTGTCTCAAAAAACAAAATTATTATAAATCTTCCTGCTACTGTAGAAATGTCAACTCCAAATATTTATGGCGATCAAATTGAATGGATGAGCAAAAATTTAAAAAATAGAAATGACATATGCCTGAGCCTGCATCCTCACAATGATAGAGGCACAGCTGTTGCAGCTTCTGAGTTTGGAATCATGGCTGGTGCTGATAGAGTTGAAGGAACATTATTTGGAAATGGAGAAAGAACTGGCAATGTTGATATAGTAACAATTGCTTTAAATATGCTCACTCAAGGCGTTGAACCAAATTTAGATTTTTCTAATATCAATTCTGTAATGAGAGAGGTGGAATACTGCAATCAACTGCCAGTTCATCCAAGACATCCTTACGCAGGAGATCTTGTTTTTACAGCTTTTTCAGGCTCTCACCAAGATGCAATTAAAAAAGGTTTTCAAGCTATTAAAAAATCTAATGATCCAAAGTGGGAAGTGCCCTATCTTCCAATTGATCCAGCTGATCTAGGTAGAAATTATGAAGCAGTAGTAAGAATTAATTCTCAGTCTGGTAAAGGAGGAGTTGCATTTTTATTAGAAAAAGATCATGGGGTCTCTTTGCCTAGAAGACTTCAGATTAGCCTGAGTCAAAGAATTCAAAAGTTAGCAGATGATACTGGTAAAGAGATTAGTAGCTCACAAATATGGGATATTTTTGAAAAAAAATACCTTCAACCTGTTAATAATTACTCGTACATAAAACACTCATCATCATCTAAAGATGATCTTCATAAATTAGAACTGACAATGAATATGAATAATGAGGAAACAACAATAAAGGGCTCAGGAAATGGTCCAATTGACTCATTTGTAAATGGTCTTTCAGAAAAAATTGGAGTTGAAATAAAAGTTGCTGATTATCATCAAACAGCTATCTCCTCTGGGTCTGATGCAAAAGCAGCAGCATATATAGAACTTGAGAAGGATGGAAAAACATTTTGGGGAGTTGGAATACATCCAAACACTACAAGAGCATCATTTGATGCAATTATTGTCGGACTTAGTAAGTTATTAGAAAGCTAATCGAAATTAGGTTCTCTCTTTTCAAGAAATGCTTTTACGGCCTCTCTATTTTGGTCGCTAACTGTTAATTCATTTTGTATTTCTGCTTCATTTTGGAAGGTGTTCCAATAACCTACTTCTAGAGACTCTCTCATCAATCTTTTTGTATGATTCAAAGATTGTGATGATCTTTTGGAAAGTCTGTGTGCCCATTTTAATGTAATTGTCTCAAGCTCGTCTCTTGATACTACCTTATTTGCTATCCCATACTTTAAACAATCTTGGGCTGATATTTTTTTTGCTTCGATTGCATGCTCATATGCTTTTGCAAAACCCATAAATTTCGGAAGATACCATGAAAGTCCGCCATCTGGCACCAAAGCAATATTACTAAATACTGACAGAATATAGCTATCATCAGACATAACTCTTAGATCGCAAGACATAGCTATTGCAGCACCAATGCCCGCTGCTGGTCCTGCTATAGCTCCAATAACAGGCTTAGGCATGCTTGTTATATTTTCAAAAAAGGGTTTATACCCCCTCATAAGAGCATCTTTAGAACCCTTCCAACTTGCCTTTCTTTCGCTAAGATCAGCACCTGCTGAAAACCCTCTTCCCGATCCAGTAATAATTACAACTCTTATAGACTCATCATTTTTGACACTCTCTGTAGCTTTTTGAAAATCCCAAACAAGCTGTTCATTGACGGCATTTAATAGTTCAGGCCTGTTTAATTTAATAATTGCAACTTTTTCAATTTTTTCTAGATTTATTGTTTCTAGATCCATTTAAATCTCCTTTTATCTCTTAGAAATAATTAAGTTACCTTCTTTATATTTGATCATGCCAGAGGAATCTTCTTTATCGGCTCTAGACCAAGTTACGCAGGACTTTGGTCCAGGTCTTGAGGCAACAAAAGTTTTATATATTTCTTCCATTATTTTACTGTTAGGTATGGCTAAATTACATTCCTTTATAGAATATCTTATAACATCGACAGCATAAGATTTAGGAATTTTTTTTAGATCTTTAAGAATAATTTTACTCCCAATTAATTGTTCAAATTTTTCATAAATTAAAATTTTATAATTTTCGTTTCTATCTTTTGAAATTGAAGACAATGAATTTATTCTTTTAGGAAAATCTTTCCATCTATTTTCGAGCAATGGAAATATTTTATGCCTAAGAAAATTTCTATCAAATCTTATATCCTCATTTGTATCATCTTCAATAAAATTTAATTTGTTATCTCTTAAATATCTCATTATCTCTGTCTTAGGAACTCTTATTAAAGGTCTTATAAGCTCTCCTTGTCCAATATTTCTTTTATGAGCAGGCCCCTCAATTCCATCTAAGCCGGTACCCCTTAAAATTCTCATAAAAATGGTTTCGGCAACATCATCACTGTGATGCCCAAGAACAATTTGTTCATTTTCTTTTAGAATATTTTCAAAAATCTTATATCTGGCCTGTCTTGCTGCAGACTCTAGCCCCCCGCCATAAGAATTTATTTGGACTGATTCAATAATTAAATTTACATTTAATTTTTTGCACTCATTAACACAGTGATTTTCCCAATCAATACTTTTTTTAGATAGATTATGGTTTATGTGAATTGCAGACAAGTTGATGTTGCTCGTATCTCTTAATTTTACACATAGATCGAGTAATACAGATGAATCCGGCCCACCGCTATAAGCAACGTAGAGATGATTTTGTAGATTCAAATTTTCTTTAATTAAGTCTAACGTTAACAATTCTTATATCTCTAAAATATTTTTACCAAAAATATCTTCAAGGTAAAATAAATTTTCAAGTGTGGGATTAAATTTAAAATTATCTCCAATGTCTACTACTGCTTCAGATTGATCTGAACTAACTTTTACATTCAATCTGCAATTTCCATTCTCCCAAAAACTCATATCTATGGTGTCTAGAAGTCTTGAAAACTCTTGTAGTGAAATTGCTTGTGAATCTACTATGTTAATTAATACTTCACTAACTTTTTTGTCTAATTCAGTATCTAGCAAACTGATCTCTTTAACACGCATTCTGAACATAAGAGATCCTAGATCATTAGTTCTATAATCATCAACTTCAACAGTACCTTTTAAATTTAATATTTCGCCCTCTTTTAATAAATCGTGGCAATTTTCAAGCACATCACTTGCAACTATTCCATCCATGGTGCCAGTTCCATCATCAAAATTAATAAAAGTAAGTGGTTTGCCGCTTCTATCTTTTATCTGTCTTACACTATTTATTAAACATACTAAAGAAGCTTTTTTTGTATCATTATTTAATTTATTTATTGTCTTGGATCTTATTTTCTTTATTTTATTCTCAATCGCTAATACCGGATGTCCTGAAAGATAGTATCCAAGCGATTTTTTCTCCAATTCAAGCTTTTCACTCAATGTGAGCTCATTAATATTTTTATATTTCTCATAAGGATCAAAACTTTCTTCCATTTCAGAAAAAAGATCACCACTTTTTAAGTTGGAGCTCCCATTTAATTGCCTCCCATCATTTAACATATCTTTAGTACATTCAATTGCAACACTTCTGGTTGGAGCCAAAGAATCAAAAGCACCTGATTGGGATAAGGCCTCTAATGATTTTTTTCCTCCAAGTCTTATATCAATTTTTTTGGAAAAATCCCACAAGTCTTTAAAATGATTTTTTTCTCTCTTCGAACAAAGATGATCAATAAATGCATCAGCAACTCCTTTGATAGCACCCAATCCATATTCGATTTCAGATTCAATATTTACTTCAAATTTTTTATTGCTTGTTTGAACATTTGGTTTTAATACTTTTATACCCATTCTTGAACATTCTTGAGTAAGTGCGTAAATTTTGTCAGTATTTCCAAGCTCAGAAGAAAGAACAGCTGCCATAAAATGGTCAGGATAATATGTTTTTAAATAAGCTGTTTGATATGAAATTAATGCATATGCAGCTGAGTGAGATTTATTGAATCCATATTCTGCAAACTGATTAATTAAATCAAATATCTGTTCTGCATTTTTTTCTTTTATATTATTTTTAAGGCATCCTTTTACGAATATTTCGCGTTGCTCTTCCATTTCCTCTTTTTTCTTTTTACCCATAGCCCTTCTCAAGATATCAGCTTGGCCAAGTGAAAAACCTGCTAAAACTCGGGCAGCTTCCATAACTTGCTCTTGATAGACAATAACGCCATATGTTTCTTCCAAAACCTTCTCAAGCAACTGGTGAGGATATGTGACTGGACTCTTACCATGCTTTCTGTCAACAAATTCATCATGCATTCCTGAGTTCAATGGTCCAGGCCTATATAGCGCTAGCAAAGCAGTTATTTCTTCAAATTTCGTTGGTTTGAGTCTTTTTATTAAATCTCTCATTCCAGAAGATTCAAGCTGAAAAACCGCCATTGTTTTTCCAGAAGAAAGCAACTTAAACACATTTTCATCATTGAGCGGGATATTATTTAAATCAACTTTTTTTGATTCATCTAAATTCTTATTAATTGATTTAACTGCCCTGTCAATAACTGTTAATGTTCTTAATCCAAGGAAGTCAAATTTAACAAGACCAATTTTTTCAACATCATCTTTATCATACTGAGTCATAACTGAGTCAGATTGACGATCAACATATACAGGACAAAAATCTGATATGCTCCCAGGAGCAATTACTACGCCACCAGCGTGTTTTCCAACATTTCTAGCAATACCTTCAAGCCTGTAAGATAAATCAACTATTTCTCTAACCTCTGTGTCACTTTTGATACTTTGAGCAAAAATTGGTTGTTCTTCTTGGGCTTTATCTAAAGTCATCCCGGGTGCAAAAGGGATCATTTTGGATATTCTGTCTCCTAATGCATAAGGTTTTCCCATTGCTCTTGCAACGTCTCTTACAACTGCTCTAGCAGCCATCGTTCCAAAGGTTGCAATTTGAGATACAGATTCAGAACCATATTTTTTACTTACATAATCTATAACCATGTCTCTTTTTTCCATGCAAAAATCTACATCAAAGTCAGGCATAGAAAGTCTTTCAGGATTAAGAAATCTTTCAAATAAAAGGCCATGTAAAATTGGATCTAAAGTAGTAATTCCCAATGCAAAGGCAACTAACGAACCTGCTCCAGAACCACGACCTGGACCAACAGGCACGTCATTATTTTTAGACCACTCTATAAAATCATAAACAATAAGAAAGTAACTTGAGAATCCCATATTTTTAATTTGTTCTAATTCATAATTTAGTCTATCTAAATATTCTCTATGTTTTTTACTATCAAAATCTTTGATATATGATTCAATCCTTTGAGTTGAAATTTCTTTTAAAAATGAATCAAAATTATGTTCTTTTGGAACAGGATATTCAGGCAGAAAATAACCTTTCGTCTCAAGACAGACATTACATTTTTTTGATATCTCATTTGTATTATCAATAATTGAATCATAATCCTTAAAAAGCTCTATCATTTCCTGTGGTGATTTAAAGTACTGATGTTCAGAAAATACTCTCTCTCTATTTGGATCATTGAGGGTTTTTCCAGTATTTATACATACCTTTGTTTCATGAATTTCATAATCATCTTGTTCTGCAAATAAAACATCATTAGTTGCTATTAATGGGATTCCTTTATCTTTTGCAATAGGTAAAACATTTTTTAAATACTCTATTTCATCCATTCTGTTTGTAAGTTGAACGTCAAGTACAAAATTATCACCAAAACTACTTCTAAAATCATTAATTCTTTTAGATGCATCTGAAATATTATTCGATTTGAGATATTCAAATATGTGACTGTCCTTGCCACCTGAAATCACAATAATGTCGTCTTTTAATTCTATTAAGTTATTAAATCTTATGATTGGCAAATTGAATGAACTATTGTTGTGTGCATTAGAAATTATCTTCATTAGATTTTTATGGCCATTATTAGTTTTTGCTAAACACAGTAATTCATATGAAGTATCATCATCATCAAAAATTACTCTTATTGAAGACCCAGATATAGGTTTAATACCAGCTGACTCACATTTATTAAAAAACTTTACTAATCCAAACATATTTGATTTGTCTGTTAGCGCAACAGAGGGGACGGAATTACGAATTGCATTATCTACTATTTGATCAACTGTAAGGAGTCCTTGGGAGATACTGTACTCAGATGATACCCTTAGATGTGAAAACAATTGAGTCATTTATTCAAAACACCCTTGAAAGATTTTCTATGAATTGTGCAAATTCCATTTTGTTGAATTGCAAAAAAATGCTCCTTAGTTCCATATCCTTTATTTTTCTTAAAATTATAATCAGGATATTTTTTATTGTATTCAATCATAAGGTTATCTCTATATACTTTAGCAATTATTGAAGCTGCACTAATTGCATCCTCAATAGAATCACCTCCAATAATAGTCTTCATTGGAATATTTAAATCAGGTTTATATATGCCATCGACTAAAACCAAAGCAGGTTTTATTGGTAAGTTTAGTATAGCTCTTTTCATTGCTAATAAAGAAGCATTAAGAATATTAATCCTATCAATTTCATTGTTGGATACTATTCCAAACCCATAGTAAGAATTTTCAAGAACTTTTTTAGATAATAAATCTCTTTTTTTTGTAGATAATTTTTTTGAATCATTTAGATTATCTACTTTATTTTTCAAGATAACTGCTGCAGCAACAACAGGCCCTGCTAGACAACCTCTACCAACTTCATCAGTGCCTGCAATAAGATTTTTTTTCAAAGGGCTTCAATGGCTTTTATTGCTTTTGAATATCCATTTCCTTTTAATAATCCTCTTATCATTGAAGCATATTCTGAGCTCTGTGGAATTAAATCTTCAGTTGCTTTTACTGCATCAATTAAATTTTCAACATTACATTCATTTTGAATAAGTTCTATATAATGTCTTCTCCCAAGCAATAAATTTGGAAGTCCAACGTTGTCAATCCTTAGCATTCTTGAAATGATTGAATAATTTAAAATGTTTGTTTTATAACAAATAATTGGAGGAGACTCTAATATAGAGGCTTCAAGTGTTGCAGTTCCTGATGTAACAATTGAGAGACTTGAGATGGATAAAAAATCTTTCGTGGATTGTTCAGCTATCTTTATTGGGAGATCTTCTCCATCAAAATGTTTGTTTATAACTGGTAACAATTCTTTATCAGCAACAGGTATTAAATAAAAATAATCCCTAAACTTTTGATAATGTTTTTTAATAAAGTCTGCAAATACAGGCATCATATTGATAACTTCAGATTTTCTACTACCTGGAAGAACAGATAAGAATTTTTTTGAGCTATTTAAGTTATACTTTTTTAAAATCTTTTCCTTATTTTCTTTATTTAAATTAAAGAAAGGGTGTCCGAGATGAAAGCTATTATGTCCGACTTTCTCGTAATACTTATGCTCAAAATTAAATAAACACAATGTCAAATCAATATATGCTTGGATTGATTTAACTCTTCCTTGCCGCCAACCCCAAACAGAAGGACTTACAACTTGTATATTTTTATTTAAACATTTCTTTTTTAATGCTTTGTGGATTCCCATATTAAAGTCTGGCGAATCAATGCCAATAAATAAATTAATGTTATTTTTAATAAAAAGATTAACTAAATTTTTTCTTAGTCTTGTAAGCTTAAAGATGCGCAACAATGGATCTAAAAGGCCCATAATATTTATCTCTGAATAATGAAAAAAAGATTTTAGTCCTAATTTTTCTAATTTTGGCCCACCTACTCCGTATAAATTTACATCGTATTGTTTTTTTAGCTCTTCTATTAGGCCTGCTCCAAGTCTGTCACCGGAATGCTCACCACAAACTATTCCAATGTTTAGAACATCCTTCTTAGACACTTATCTTAAAATTCCTCTTTCAGATATCTCTAAAGATTTTATAAATATATCTAAAAAAGAATCATTTTGACCTTTATTGAGTTCCTTTGATTTTTTAATCGCTTCATCAATTTTTAAACCCTTTCTGTAAACAAGCTTAAAAGCTTTTTTAATTAGAGATATTGATTCAGGGCTGATATCATTTCTACTCATACCAACTGAATTGAGCCCAATTATTCTTGCAGGATCAGCAGCAACTTTTACAAAAGCCGGAATGTCCATGTTGATTGATGTATTCATTCCAATAAATGAATAATCACCAATATGACAAAATTGATGAATGGTTGTCAAAGCTCCTATTGTAATATTATTTCCTACATAGACGTGTCCAGCTATGCCAGCATTGTTTGCAAAAACATTTCCATCACCAACAACACAATCATGAGCAACATGCGAATATGCCATTAGAAGATTATCAGATCCAATAGAAGTGAGACTTTTATCTTGTACAGTTCCTCTATGCACGGTCACTCCTTCTCTAAAGATATTTCTATCTCCTATTTCAAGTTTAGTCTTCTCGCCTTTAAATTTTTTATCGGGGGTATCCTCTCCTATAGTAGAAAATTGATAAAAAACATTATCTTCGCCAATTATTGTGGGACCCCTCAGAACAACATGACTCAATAACTGTGTTCCTTTTTTAATCTCAACACCTTCATCAATAATACAAAATGGACCAATTTCTACAGAATCATCTATTTTGGAATTATCGTGAATAATTGATGTTGGATGAATTTTCATACTGCCTTTCTATCTGCACACAAAATAATAGCTGAACATACAAGTTCACTATCTAATTCTGCTCTGCAATCAAATTTCCAAATTCCTCTTTTTTCTCCAAGAACTTTACTATAAATATCTATAGTATCACCTGGTCTGACTTTTTTTCTAAATCTTACTTTATCAACTCCGGCTAATACATATATAGAGCCCTCTTCTGGAGTTTTATCCATAGTAACAAATCCAAGAATACCTGATGCCTGACCCATGGCTTCAATAATTATTACGCCAGGAAAGATAGGATTTCCTGGAAAATGGCCTTCAAGAAAATACTCATTACTGGTAATCATCTTTCTTGTGTGTATCTTGTTATTTTTATCAATGTTTACAACCTCGTCGATAAAAAGAAAGGGCTCTCTGTGTGGAAGATATTTTTTAATATCATCTTTTGAGATTTTCATTTTATTTGCTAAGTTTTTTAATAAAAACTGACGATTTGGCCCAATCATTATGCTCTTGAGCTGGCATAATACCAATATAGTTTCCAGGTTTTGTTATATCTTTTGTAATTAAAGTATGTGCTCCAACAGTAACGTTGTCACATACATCTAAATGACCAAGAACTCCTGAAAGACCACCCATCTGAAAATTTTTACCAATTCTTGCAGATCCTGCAATTGCACAAGAAGCAGCTATTGCTGAATTTTCACCAATAATTACATTATGGGCTATGTGAACTAAATTATCTAAGATTACACCATCATGAATTTCTGTATCATCTATTGCACCTCTGTCTATTGTACAATTAGCTCCAATTTCAACATTTTTTCCTATTTTAAGTTTACCTAACTGTTTAATTTTTACATATCCATCTTTTGAGGGCGCAAATCCAAACCCATCAGACCCTAAAACAGTGCCATTTTGAATTATAGTATTGGAAGAAATACTTACGTCTTTTACAAGAGAGCAATTTGAATGAATGATAACATTTTTTTCTATTTTGCAATTCGGTCCAACATAAACATTTGGTCCAATATAGACTTCATCATGAATTGAGGCTTTATCAGAAATTACAGAGGACTCATGAATAAAAGGTATTTTTGTTTCATCATCTTCTGCAAATAGATTTGAAATTTTTGCATATGTTAAATATGGATCATCTGTTTTTAGATAGTTAAAGCTGTCATCTTCTTTAAAATCTTTATTTACAATGACTGCAGCAGCATTTGAAGAAGCTAATAATGATGCATATTTATTATTTGAAAGGAAAGTAATTGAAGATTTCGATGAATTTTCAATAGTAGATAAATTATCAACTACGCAGTTTTTATCTCCAAATAATGTTGAATCAGTGACTTTTGCTAATTCTTTGAGAGTAAAGCTTTTAGGCTTTGGCACTGCTACTCAGACTGAGATGAAGCCTCAACAGCAGCAACATCTAGCATTGATGTTACATCGTCAGTAAGATCTAAAGCAGGATCGCTGAATAATAATGCCTCACTTTTAGCTAACAAAACCTTAATTTGTTTTGCAGCAATAAGCTCACTTATAATTTTTTGCATTGCAGGGCCTGTATCTGTAAAAATCTTTGCAGCAGTATCTTCTTGAGCTTGCTGTATCTTGCCTGCAAGAAATTCAAGATCTTGGCCTTTATCTTGAATATCTCTTTGCATTTCTGCAATTTGCTCTTGAGAAAGAGTTTCTAGTTCTTTTTGGAGTTTTTCAGCAATGGCTTGTCTATCAGCTTGAAGTGACTTTGCTTCTTCAAGATTTGAAGAATAATCTGGATCCTCCTCTAGTGCTTTAAAAGCATCTGCAGCTGCCTGAGTTGATAAAACTGCTGTTCTCATATCAATAACTGCAACTCCATCCATTGCAAAAACTGATGATGATATAAAAATAATTGATAGTAAGTATAGTTTTAATAAATTTTTCATAAGTACCCCTTAATGGATTTGAACATTTTATATTAACTAGAAAACATTTCCTACTGTAAATTGGAATTCTTCTGTTCTCTCTTGCGGTCCAGCATTTGAAGGTTTAGCAATTGCCAGACTTAATGGACCAAATCCGGTTATCCATGTAACTCCAACACCATATGAATATCTAAGATCATCAACAGAAGGTTTGTAACAATTAATCTGATAATCCCTACAATTATCGGAGAAAACATTTCCAAAATCTAGAAAAAACGCTGACCTTATCGACCTTTGGTCCTCAATTATTGGGAGCTTAAATATTAGTTGCAAACTGCCTTCGATCTTAATATTTCCACCAATTGGCCTATCTCTATATCTGGAAGTAGTATTTGCATATGGATTTATATAAGGGCTATCAAGAACTCCATCGCCATCGGTATCAATTAAATTTGGACAAGTTTCTTCTTCATAGTTAAATTCGTAACACGGCGCATCTGTGCTTCTGGGCCCAAGAGTATTTGACTCAAAGCCTCTAAGAGATCTTGGACCTCCTGCATAAAAATTCTGAAAAAAAGGAGTTTCTTCCGTATCACCATACGCATTTAGGTATCCTAATTCTCCTTGAAATCCAAAGACAAAGTTATTTGATAAAGGTCTATAATATCTTTGCCTTATATTAGCTCTATAATAATTGAGATCACTACCAGGAATTGTTGCACTCAAACTTAAAACAGTTGATGAGCCCGACGTTGGAAAAAGCCCCCTATTTAAAGTTACTCTTTGCCACGAAGCCTGAGCAGATAAAGTTTCAAATAAATTACCCTCTGCCGCTACAAAGTCATATATTTCTCTTGCAGGTAAAGTGCCAACATCTATGTCAGTTTTATCATAAGTTAAACTGAATCCTAATCTTGTAATGTCAGAGATTGGATAACCAAATTGAGCACCCAGACCATTTGAATTTGTTAAATAGTTTGCAACGTTAAACTCACCATAATCGGTCTCCCTGAAATATATATTATATCCGAGACTTACTCCATCCTCTGTAGCATAGGGATCAACAAAAGAAATATTATAACTCTCACTATAGATATTTTTATTAATTCCAATACCTACGGTATTTCCACTTCCTAAAAAATTTTGTTCTTGAAGATTAAACCCTAGCATTAATCCAAAATCACTATAACCCAAGTTTCCCCCAACACTTCCTGTAGTTTCTTCTTCAACACTGTAAACAATATCGATTTGATCCTCTGTACCAACAACAGGCAAAGTCTCAACATTAACTTCTTTAAAGTAGCCCAGTCTTTCAAGTCTTACCTTTCCAGCTTCTATACTATTATTCGATGACCAGGCTCCTTCAAATTGTCGCATTTCTCGCCTTAGTACTTCATCCTGAGTAACATGGTTACCGGTGAACAATATTTTTCTTGTGTAAGTCTTCTTGCCTGGTATGACTGCAAACGTTAGATCTACTTGATTTGAATCGTCTATTGTCTCAGTATCTCCTTTTACTTCTGCAAACGCATAACCTCTGTTACCAAGAACATCTACAAAAAATTCTTCAATTGATGTTATTTGTGCTTGGGAATATGTTTCTTTTTTAAGATTTTCAAGAATATTAATATATATATTTTCTTCAAATGGAATTTCACCAATTATATTTACATCATTAATAGTATATTTTTTACCTTCATTTACATTAAAAGTAATAAAGATTGACTTTTTATCTCTTGATAGACTTATTTGTGATGATTCAATTGAAAACTTTAAATATCCTCTATCTCTGTAATATGATTCAAGAGTTTCTATGTCTCCAACAAGCTTTTCTCTTGAGTACTGATTGTTGTTTGATAAAAATGAAAAAAACGATCCTTCAGATAATTCAAAACTGTCCAATAGCTCCTCATCAGTAAAAATCTCGTTTCCAATAATATTAATTTTTTTAATCTTAGCGCTGTTTCCTTCGTCTACAATAATATTTATATCTATTCTGTTTCTTGGTTTTGTTATTTCTTCAATTTCAACACCGGCGCCATATCTTCCATTAGAAGCGTATGATCTTACCAACTCTGATTTCACTTTTTCTAAAGTTGATCTTTTATAGACCTCACCTTCTTTAATACCAACACCATCAAGACTCTCCAATAATTGTTCAGTTTTCAATGCCTTATTTCCAGAGATGTCTATTGCAGATATTGAAGGTCTTTCAATAACAGAAATTATAAGAGTGTTTCCTTCTTTGCTTACCTGAATATCATCAAATTGCTCAGTTGAAAATAAAGATCTTACAATATCGGTAGATTTTCGAAGATCAATTCTATCTCCAACGCTTATTGGAATAACATTGAAAATACTCCCTGTAGAAACTCTTTGAAGTCCAACAATTCTAATATCACTTACCAAAAACTCATCAAAAGATAAAAGATTGAAGCTTAGAAAAGCTGTTAAGAAAATGGTCTTAAATTTCATAATTATTTAAACCTAAAGGAATCTTGATATATCGTTAAATATTGCAAAAATCATTAACATTCCAACTAGCACAGCTCCACCTGTATATATAATATTTTCGGCTTTTTCTGGCAATGGTTTACCCCGAATAGCTTCAATGCCAAGAAGTGTTAATTGTCCTCCATCCAGAACTGGTATTGGAAGAAGATTCAAGACAGCAAGGCTGATACTTAAAAGTGCCATTAAATACATAAAAGGCAAAAAGCCAGCTTGGGCTGTATTTCCTGCCATCTGAGCGATGCCGATTGGACCACTTAAATTTTCTGTGCCCATATTCCCAGTGATCATTTTTCCTATAAATTGCAAAGTTTTTAAGCTCAAATTATAGGTCTCGTAGATACCTTTTGATATTGATTGTCTGAAATTTCGAGAAGTTCCAAAAGAGACTCCAAGAATTCCTTTTGTAACATTTTCGTTAATTTGAGAATCGATGTTTACTGGCAAATAAATTATTTCACCATCTCTAATCAATTTAAATTCTAACGAACGATTTGGATTTTCAGATACCTTTTTTTGAATATCGTTTGCAAATAATATTTTAGAATTGTTAATTTCTAAAATTTTATCATTTGATTTGATTCCTGCTCTATCCGCAGAGCCGCCAGAAATTACTTTTCCAATAATAGGTTGCATAAAATATTCAACTTTTATTCCTAAAGAACCAGTTGGATCTGCCTGTGATTGCGAGGTTGGTAAAAAATCTTTAAGGCCTACAAAAACATTTATTGGTTTATCAGAATTATCTCTTTCAACAGAAAACATTAAGTCTCCTGAATAACCTGCATAACTTAAAAGTTCAAGATTTATGTCTTTGGCCTCTTTTACTGTGACATTATTTATAGATAATATTTTATCTTTAGCCTTAAATGTTTCATTATTAGAATAAATTATCTCTTGATTTACTGAATTTATTACTGGGACTATTTTGGGATCAACAGTGTTTAAAAAAATCCCTGTGAAAATTACTATGGACAATAAAAAATTTGCTAACGGCCCAGCAAACATAATTGCAGCTCGATGTGCTTTTGGTTTTGAATCAAATGTATTCTTGAGTTGTTCCTCAGTCAATTGATTTTTTATCTCAGGCTCAAGTTCAATTAATTTATTAGTAATCATAGACACATAACCACCCAGCGGTATGGCAGAGAGTGCAAATTCTGTTCCATGCTTATCACATTTTTTATAAAATACAGGGCCCATCCCAACAGAAAATCTCTGAACGTGAACATTACACATCCTAGCAACAATAAAATGACCAAATTCATGAATAGTTACAAGAACACCCAGCAGGACTGCAAATGCAAGTATGTATATTAAATATGACATATATTTTTCAATTTAAGCAAACGATTTTACCACCTTCTGAGCATGAATGCGTGTTTGAGCATCAACCTCATTTATCGACTCTATCGTAACTTCTTTAGACATAATATTTTTATCAAAAGTTCGATATATAACCTCATAAATCTCATTAAAATTAATTTCTTTATTTAAAAAACTCTCTACAGCGACTTCATTAGCGGCATTAAAAACAGTACCTAAAAATCCTCCTTGATTACAAACTTCTCTTGCAATATCTTGAATCTTGAATCTGTCGGATGGAAACTCCTGAAAAGATAAATTTAAGTTACTAAAGTCTATGTCTTTAAAATCTATTGGTATTCTATTCTCTTCAGAAAGAGCATGTGCAACTGGTACCCTCATATCAGGAGCACTCATCTGACATAGGCTTGAACCATCTATATAAGTTACTATTGAATGTATTATGCTTTGTGGGTGAATTACTAAATCAAAATATTTTTCATCTAAATCAAATAAATATTTCGCTTCAATTAGCTCTAAGCATTTATTAACTAAAGTAGCAGAATCAATCGTAACTTTGCTCCCCATTTTCCAATTGGGATGATTTAAAGCATCTTCTACAGTAACATGCTTTAACTTTTGAAGAGAGGTATTAATAAAAGGTCCGCCAGACGCAGTAATAGTAATACTTTTTACGTCTTCAGTACCTTTCTCACCAGATAAACATTGAAAAATTGCATTGTGCTCGCTATCAATTGGGATAATTTCAGAATTATTCTCTTTTGCTAGAGGTAAAATTAAATCTCCGCCTACAACAATGCTTTCTTTATTTGCTAATAAAATCTTTTTTCCTGTCTTGGATGCAATATATGCTGTTTTTAAGCCTGCAAATCCAGATGTAGCACATACAATAATATCGACATCATCTCTATTAATAAGTCTTTCAAGCTCTTCATCACCATTTAAATATCTTTCCTTGTCTGTACTGCAAAGACTTTTAAATGAATCATGATCTTCAATATAAACGAAGTCAGGTGAATGTTTTTCTGATATTTCTTGATATCTTAAAACATTTTTGTTGAAAGATATGCCAATTAAATTTAATGATTCTTTGTTTTGAGAAATGACACTAAGAACACTTTTTCCAATGCTACCTGTAGCTCCTAGTAAAAGAACATTCTTCATAATAGTAAAATTAATATTGGAGTTGATATAAGATGAGAATCTATTCTATCTAAAATTCCTCCATGTCCTGGAAGAATTGAACCTGTATCCTTAACTCCTGACTGTCTTTTAAAATAACTTATTAGTAAATCTCCGATGAATGCCAAAAATCCTCCCAACATAAAAATAAGTGGTAGAAAATTGATTTCAAATATATGGCCACACATTAATCCAAAAATTATGGAACCAATCATGCCCCCAACCAAACCCTCTAGAGTCTTATTAGGACTAATCTTTTTTACAATAAAATTAGCTCCAAACTTAGATCCAATGACGTAAGCAAATGTATCAAAAATTGCGGTATTCATAATAATTAATCCATACAAAAGATAAAAACTTTCATTTAAAAAAACATAAAGGATTGAACATAAACCGAAGCCGAAAATAAGAAATAATCCTAAAAAAAGATTTTCAAATTTATTCCTTACCCATTCAGATATTCCTATGATACAAACAAAGAATATTGATAATGAAAATATCCAAATATTTTCTAAGGAAATTATTAAAAAAATAATCAGAACTAATAATATGGATGTAGCGAGTCTTGTAAGCATAGTATTCATTTTCTTTTGCCAAATCTTCTATTAATTTTTTTAAAATTACCAATACATTTTAAAAAGTCTTTCCTATTAAAATCAGGCCAATATTTATCAACAAACATTATCTCAGCATATGCAATTTGATAAAGAAGAAAATTGCTTATTCTATTATCACCACCAGTTCTAATTATTAAGTCTATATTTTCAACTGGAACAGATGATGCATTATGTATAACTTTTTCATTGATATCTTCTATTTTTATTTGTTTAGCCAAAACACTTGATGCTATTTTTTTAGTTATGTCCACAATATCTTGCTTGCCACCGTATCCAAGGGCAATATTTAAGTCTAGCTTACTCTTTTTAATGTGCGTTTCTTGTTCCGCATAATCTATCTTATCAATAACTTTTTTTCCAAAGTCGTATGTGTGTCCAAAAAACTTTAGCCTTACTCTCTGCTCTTTTAGTTCGGGAACTTGATCATTGATTCCATCAATAACTAATTTTTTAATAGCAGTAACCTCAGCTTTAGGTCTTTTCCAGTTCTCAGTGCTAAACGCATAGATTGTTAAAGATGTTAGATCTTGCTTGACTGATTCCTCAACTATATCTTTTACAATACTCACTCCTTTCTTATGACCTTCACTAATTTTTAAAGAGTTTTTAATGGCCCATCTACCGTTGCCATCCATAATTATACCGACGTGTTTTGGTGTATTAATTTTGCTAGAATTAGCCATATAAGGCCACTAAATTTCGAGTAAGTCTGATTCTTTATTTTTTAAATCTGAATCAACAATTGAAATGAATTTGTCAGTTTCTTTTTGAATTAAATCTTCTATTCTTCTTAAATCGTCTTCTGAAATTTCAGATGATTGTTGTTTTTCTTTTGCTGTCTGGTTGGCATCTCTTCTAATATTTCTAATAGAAACTCTTGAGTTTTCAGCTTCTGCTCTAGCTTGTTTTATGTAATCCTGTCTTGTTTCTTCTGTTAAAGCAGGCATAGTGACTCTAATTAAGTCACCGCTTGTACTAGGATTAAGACCAAGGTCAGAATTTAAAATTGCTTTTTCTATTTCAGGTATCAAATTTTTATCCCATGGAGATATAATAATAGATCTACCTTCTTCAATGCTTATGTTAGATGTTTGATTAATCGGAGTCATATTCCCATAGTAATCTATGTTCACATCATCAAGTATTGCTGGATTCGCTCTTCCAGTTCTTATTTTGTTAAAGGCGCTTCTGAGAGCGGATAATGATTTATCCATTCTTTGCGATACATCATTTAGTAAATTTTCCATATTAAGATATAAGTGTACCTATTTTTTTGCCACAAATTATGTCTTTTAATGCGCTATGATTATTTACATTAAAAACATTTATAGGTAATCCGTGGTCTCTTGCGAGTGTTAGAGCTGTAGCGTCCATGACTTTTAGATTTTTTGATATGGCATCATCAAATGATAAAGCATCGAAAAATTTTGCATCTTTATTTATTTCAGGATCAGAGTCATACACTCCATCAACTCTTGTTGCTTTCAACATAAGGTCAGCCTGAGTTTCAATTGCTCTCAAACAACCAGCTGTATCTGTTGTAAAAAATGGGTTTCCTGTTCCAGCTGTAAATATTACAACATACCCGTCACTTAATAATTGAATGGCTAATCTCCTATCATAATGTTCAACAATACCTGACATAGATATCGCGGACATAACTCTTGTTTTAATTCCAGCTCTTTCGAGAGAATCTCTTAAAGCAATTCCGTTCATAACAGTTGCTAACATCCCCATATGATCACCAGCAACCCTGTCCATACCAGCTTTATTTAATTTTTCTCCCCTAAAAAGATTTCCACCACCAATAACAATGCCAATTTCTGCGTCTAATTCTCTGCATGACTTAACTGAGCTTGCCATTCCATCTAATATTTTTGGATCAATGCCTTGTTTTTCATTTCCAGCAACTGACTCTCCACTAAATTTAAGAAGAATTCTTTTATGCTCTAACTTTGACATATTTTACTTTAACTGTTCTGCAACCTCTTCAGCGAAATCTTTTGTTTCAACCTCAATTCCTTCACCAACTTTTAATCTAGCAAACTCAATAATGGTAGCGCCACTCTTTTCTAAATACTCTTGAACTGTAATGTCAGGATCTTTAACAAAATTTTGAGAAATTAATGAAACTTCTGATAAGAATCTCTTAGTCTTTCCATCGACTATCTTATCCATAATATCCTGTGGTTTACCAGAATCTTGAGCTTGATTTTGGTAAATTGCTTTTTCCCTCTCAAGTACGTCTTTATCAATATCGTCTTGGGATAAACATAAAGGATTAAAAGCCGAAACATGCATTGCAATATCTTTTGCTATTTCATCACTTCCATCCTTTGTGACAACCAATGAACCAAGTTTTGAATCAGAATGAATATAGATGCCTATGTTCATACTTGAATCAAATTCTAGAGTAACAACTCTTCTAATTTGAATATTTTCGCCAATGGTTTGAACTAATGCTTTTCTGTCATCTTCTAATGTGGACTCTTTAAGAGCCGTAGTTTCAAAGATTTTATTTTTTGAAATATATTCTTTTACCTTTTCACCAAAAGATAAAAAGTTTGCATCTTTTGCAGCGAAATCTGTTTCTGAATTTAACTCTACCAAGGTTGCATAATCTTCATTTACAGATACGACTAAAATTCCATCTGCTGCAACTCTTGAAGATTTTTTTTCTGCCTTAAGCGCACTATTTGATCGTAAAAGATCAAGAGCTTTTTCTATATCGCCCTCACATTCAACAAGTGCTTTTTTGCAGTCCATCATTGCTACACCAGTCATATCTCTTAACTCTTTTACTAGTGATGCTTTAATTTCCACTTTTACTTGTCCTCTTCATTAGTATCTTCAGGTGGAGTATCATCTGGAAGTTCTTGAACAGCCTCAGTTGATTCCTTACCAGCTTTAACTTCTTGTTTAGCTTTATCATCGGTACTTAAAACATCTGCAACTTCTTCTTGATTATATTCAATTGTTAATTCAGGATCATCTTTTTTAACTTTTTGAATAACTGGTGTATCCGATTTAGGAGCAAATCCCTTTGCAGACTCAATACCTCTAGCGCAGGCATCTGCAATAACTTTTGTGATTAGCCTAATTGATCTTATTGCGTCATCGTTTGCGGGGATAACAGTATCGATACCATCTGGGTCAGAGTTTGTATCAACTATTCCAATAACTGGAATACCCATTTTTTTTGCCTCAAGCACTGCAATCTTTTCATACTTTACATCAACAACGAAAATTGCATCAGGCAAACCTTTCATATCTTTTATACCGCCAACGCTAGCCTTTAATTTTGTAAATTCTTTTTGAATTTCTACTGCTTCCTTTTTAATTAACTTTTCAATTCTTCCTGAAGAAATCATTTCTTCAATATCTATTAGTCTTCTAACAGAGCCTCTAATTGTTTTCCAGTTTGTAAGAGTTCCACCCAACCATCTTTTATCAATATAAGGTAATCCAATTTGAGATGCCTCTTCCTTAATTGTCTTGCTTGCAGACCTTTTTGTACCTACAAATAAAATTTTATTACCTTTTGAGCATATATTCTCAACTTTGGATGCAGCTGCACTCAAATGTTCTTGAGTAATCTCAAGGTTAATAATGCTTATTTGTTTTCTGGTATCAAAAATATACTCATCCATTTTTGGATTCCAGAATCTTTGTTGATGACCGAAATGAACGCCTGCTTGAAGCAGGTCTTTTATTGATACTATACTCAATTTATATCTCCTTTGGGGTTATTCTTCGATTCTTAGTAAAGCAAACTTTAAAAGCACCCCACTTTACAAAAAATAGAATCTTCGTGATTAAAGTTTGTGTATTCTATAGAAAAATTATTAACATTTAAAGCTTTGATCTAATTAATAATATTCTCAAAAGTATATAAATCCGGTTGAAGCTTAATTACTTTCTTAGCACAATATAGAGCTCCATTCCCAAAAATATCCCTAGAGATTGCTTTATGCGTAAAAGTATATGTAACATCATTATCAGTAAAGATAACTTTATGTATTCCACTTATATCGTCTTTTCTGTGAGAAACAGTTTTAGATAAGCTAATTAGATTGAGTGTATCTTCATCTTTAATTAAATTTTCAATTTCGATTGCAGTACCTGATGGTTTATCTAGCTTCTTTAAATGATGAGTTTCTTCAATAGAACAATTAACTCTGTTTTTATTTTTTTTTATAAAGTTTTTTAAAGAATCTTTTAATTGATAGACACCGATACTCATATTTGCCGCGAGAACTATGGGCAATGTTTTAGAAGCAATATCTACATTCTCAAATACATCTTTATTTAACCCTGTAGTTCCAATGACCATAGGAATATTATGTTTTAAACAACTATTTATAATTTTTTTAGTGGACGAGGGATGAGAAAAGTCTATAACTACGTCTGCAGAGGTTAAATTATCAGTAACTTTAAATTCATCATTTGCATTAACTAAATCATTTATAGTTGTGCCCATCCTTCCAGAACTTCCATTTATATATAATTCAATCATTTTTGATCTTAGAAATTGCTTTTAAGAAGGTGTCTGTACCAGGATAGTTCTTTGATTTATCTAAGGATGCGCTCAATTGATTTAAAAGCTTCATTTGATCTTTATTTAAGTTTGAAGGTGTCTCAACAACGACTCTACATAATATATCGCCTCTTCTTCTATCTCTGACCACCGAGGCTCCCTTTCCTTTAATTCTAAAAACTTTTCCTGTTTGAGTGTTTGCTGGGATTTTTAATGAGATCGATTTCTCTAGTGTTGGTATCTTGATAGAGCCTCCAGTTACAGAAATTTCAAATGGTATTGGAGCTTCTATGTACAAATGCCTTCCATCTCTTTCAAAAATTGGATCGTTGTTAACTCTAATGGCAACATAAAGATCTCCTGATTGTCCTCCTTTGGCCCACTCGCCTTCCCCTGAAAGTCTTACCTTATCACCATTATCTACTCCTGAAGGAATATTTACTGATAAAGTCTTATTTTCTTTAATCGCGCCGACGCCATTACAAGTTCTACACTTATCTTTTATAACCTGTCCTGTACCTGAGCAGACAGAGCAAGTTTGTTGAACAGAAAAGAAACCTTGTTGCATCCTTACTTGACCAGTTCCATTGCAGTTCATGCATGTTACCGGACTAGTTCCCTTTGCTGCTCCACTTCCATTACAATCTGGGCACTCTCTATGAGAAGGTATTTTTATTTTTTTTTGTACACCAAGGACAGCTTCTTTAAGTGTCAGATCAAGATTATATTGAAGATCTGATCCTCTTCTTTGTCTTCTAGATTGTGATCTGGTGCCAAATACATCTCCAAAAATATCACCAAAAATATCATTGATGTTTATATCATTAAAGTTTGGTCCTCCACCTCCCATACCTTCAACACCAGAATGTCCAAATTGATCATAGGCAGATTTTTTTTGAGAATCTGATAGCACATCATAGGCTTCAGCAGCTTCTTTAAATTTTTCTGCTGCTTCTGGATTATCTGGATTTCTATCTGGATGATATTTCATAGCCTTCTTTTTGAAGGCCTTTTTTAATTCATTTGGTGAAGCATCACGAGAGACTTCAAGAGTTTCATAATAGTCTCTCTTAGACATGATAAATCTTTACTTTTCTTCTTCTTTTACTTCCTCAAATTCAGCATCTACAGTATTTTCAGAGGAATCGTCTTCATCTGTATTAGTATCAGATTGTCCTTCTGCGCTTTCCTGTTTATATAGTTTTTGAGTTAGTGGTGTTAGAACATCATTTAGATTTTTTGTCGCAGACTCAATTGCTTCGATATCTTCAGATGATATTGCTTCCTCTAATCCTTTGAGCGCCTCCTCTACTTGATTCTTTTCTTCATCTTCAAGCTTATCCTCTGATTCCTCAATAGTTTTTCTTGTGGCATGAACCAACATATCGGCATTATTTTTAGTTTTTACTAATTCTTCAAATTTCTTATCATCTTCAGCATTTGCCTCAGCATCTTTCACCATCTTTTCTATATCTTCGTCTGATAATCCGCTAGATGCTTTAATAACAATTGATTGTTCTTTCCCAGTATTCTTATCTTTTGCTGAAACATTCAAAATTCCGTTTGCATCAAGATCAAATGAAACTTCGATTTGTGGAACTCCTCTTGCTGCCGCAGGTATGTCAGTAAGATTGAATTGGCCTAAAGATTTATTCTGAGCAGCCTGAGTTCTCTCTCCTTGAATAACATGAACTGTTACAGCAGTTTGGTTATCTTCGGCTGTCGAAAATATTTGAGATTTTTGAGTAGGAATAGTAGTATTTTTTTCAATTAGTGGGGTAGCTACTCCACCTAGAGTTTCAATACCAAGTGTTAATGGAGTAACATCTAAAAGCAATACATCAGTTGTATCTCCAGATAAAACTGAACCTTGAATAGCAGCGCCAACAGCTACTGCTTCATCAGGATTTAAATCTTTTCTAGGATCTTTACCGAAAAAATCTGCAACTTTCTTTTGAACAAGTGGCATCCTTGTTTGTCCACCAACGAGCAAAATCTCATTTATGTCTCCCTTTGATATTTTTGCATCCTTGAGTGCAAGTTTTAGAGGCTCAAGGCTTTTATCGACCAAATCCTCTACAAGAGACTCTAATTTAGCTCTAGTAATCTTGTGGACAAAATGTTTTGGCCCAGAACTATCAGCAGTTATATACGGCAAATTAACTTCTGTTTGCTCAGATGAAGATAGTTCAATTTTGGCCTTTTCAGCAGCTTCTTTTAATCTTTGAAGCGCAAGAGGATCACTTTTCAAATCAAATCCAGATTCCTCTTTAAATTTATCAACAAAATAGTCAATCAATCTTAAATCGAAATCTTCACCGCCCAGGAAAGTGTCTCCATTTGTAGATAAAACTTCAAATTGATGTTCTCCATCAACGTCAGATATTTCAATAATAGATATATCAAAAGTTCCTCCTCCAAGATCATATACTGCTACCGTTGAATCTCCCTTGCCTTTATCAAGACCAGATAATCTTCAGCAGTTTTCTTCATCTTTTTTAGAACTTCTGCAGCAACCTGTGGTGGGGCTAATTGTTTTTTTGATGCTTCAACCCAAGCATCACCATTATCTGCTTTAACAATTTTATAGGGAACCATGTCAGCATCTTTACTAACAACTTCATCATCGAATGTTCTACCTATTAATCTTTTGATTGCATACAAGGTGTTTTCAGGATTAGTAACAGCTTGTCTTTTAGCTGGCAGTCCAACAAGAACTTCATCGCTATCTGTATATGCAATCACAGAGGGTGTTGTTCTTGCACCCTCAGCATTTTCAATAACTTTTTGTTGTTGGCCTTCAACAACAGCAACACAGCTGTTAGTTGTTCCTAAATCAATTCCTATAATTTTTGACATACTTTTTCCTCTAATTTTTAATCACAGTCACTCTTGCCGGTCTTAAGACTCTTGAGTGCAGTTCCCAGCCCCTTTGAAAAATATTTCCAACAAAGCCATCTTTCTTGTTTTTATCTTTCTCCATTGAAACAGCCTCATGTTTTTTTGGATTAAATTCCTCATTATCCGGATAGATAGGTACCATTCCGAATTTATCAAGAGTTGATTCAAAAGATTTTAAAGTTAATTCAATACCTTCTTTGTCCTCTTTTGAGGAATTCTCAGACAAATTATTTAATGCATTCTCTAAATTATCTATTATGGGCAAAAGCTCCATGAGTAGTCTCTCAGTTCCATATTTATGAGCTTTTTCAACTTCTGTTAATGTTCTTTTTAAAGCATTATCAAGGTCAGCATTAGCACGAAGTAATAGTCCTTCGAGCTCCTCTTTTTTATCAACAAGCTCCTCATATGTTGGTGTACCAACATTTTCAACTTCATCCTGAGAATCATCAATAACATCAGAATCTTCCTCAGATCCATTTAATGAAAGCTCTTCATCAAGTGAATTTTCTTCAACAGATTTATCTTTTTCACTCATAAAATATCCCTATACCACCATATATTGGGATATTAATTATCAGTTCAAGGGGTTTTAACTAATCTAATTTTTTAACGTGAAGCACGAGATTATGATCAACTAATTGATATCCAGCATCTTTGGCAATAGAGTTTAGCCTTTCAATTAATTCATTATCCTGAAATTCTAAGACCTTCCCAGTTTCTAAATCAACCATATGCTCATGATTTTCTTCTATTACTTCATAAACAGCATGACTGCCTTCAAAGTGATGTTTTTTAACTATTCCAGCAGCTTCAAATTGAGTTAGGACTCTGTATACAGAAGCAAGACCAATATTTTCACCTTTGTTTAAAAGTTCTTTATATATATCTTCAGCACTAAAATGTGCTTCTTCTTGAATAGCAGTAGATTCTAAGACTTCCATAATTTTTATTCTAGGCAATGTAGCCTTAAGACCTGCTTTTTTCAGTTCTTTTGTTTGGTTCATTTAACTTTAGTATAGTACAGTTTTCAAAATTATATTATGCTCTTGCATTACAAGAGATAATATAAGAGAAGTATAATCAAATTTTGTTATGAAAAGTATATTGATTAAAAGTTTTTTAAATAAGTTTTTTGCCTACTTTTTAGTATTAATAATTTCATCTTGTACATCATTGACGCCTTACAAGGTCCCTATTTTGCAAGGAAATATTTTTGATGAAGATGATATGTCCAAATTAAGTGAAGGTTTAACTAAAGAGCAAGTTCAGTTCATATTTGGAACAGCTTTAATTAAAGATCCTTTTCATTCAAATCGATGGGATTATTATTACTCTATTCAGGTAGGCGATGAGCTTTTGGATGAAATGAAATTATCTATAAACTTTAACAGTGATGGTCTCGTAGATAATTGGACTATTGAAGATCTATCGGAATAATTAAACCTTTGAGAGCTGATCCAAAAAGGCTTCTAACAAAATATCACAAAAATTGTCAATTGCCTTCTCAGGCAGCAAATTATTCAACAATATAGGAAGTTCAAATTCTGCACTGAATTCAATCAGAGTTTCATATTTATCTTTTTTAGAAATATCCCACACTCCTTTAAAGGAATTAAAAGGGCCTTCAATTTGTTCAATTATGATTTTATTTTCTTGCAAAATGTTCTTTGATCTAATTTCGTAATCCCTCAGCAAAAAAATAAATTCCAATTTGCCAATCTCAAATTGATCATTTTTTTCTATAAGCTCTGACTTTGAGCAGCCAGGTATATATGAAGAATAGTTTTCAAAGTTTGCGATTTGACCGTAAACTTTTGAAAAGTCTTCAGTCACTGACTTTAAAAAATGAATTTTACGGGGCACTCTAAAGGATCTGTGAAATAAATATTGAGGCAACGCTTATTGGAGCTATGAATTTTATAAAAAATCTCCAAAGCTTATAAATAATTTGATTAACATAACCTACTTCATTAGTAATAAGTTCTTTTTTCATAAACCAACCAACAAATATTGCTATCATCATCCCACCCAAAGGAAGCAAAATTTGATTAGCAATAAAATCCATTGAATCTAAAAAATTTCTGCCAGGAGTGAGGTTAAATTCAGACAAAACATTAAAACTCAATGCGGTTCCAATACCTAAACTCCAAGCGAAAAAAGAAATAGCTAAGGCAGAGTATTTCCTTGATAAAAAGCCTTCTTCAGATAAGTAAGCCACACCAGGCTCAAGCAATGAAATAGAAGAGCTTAAGGCTGCAATAGACAACAATATGAAGAAAAAAGCACCAATTATTTGACCAAATTGCATTTGGTTAAATGCAGATAACATTGATACAAAAACAAGCCCTGGTCCGCTATTTGGTTCTAAATTGAAAGCAAAAATAATTGGAAATATTGCTAAGCCCGCTAACATAGCTACCAAAGTATCTAAAGATGCTACGGTAAAAGAAGTTGGAACTACTTTTTGATCTTTGGGCATGTACGCTCCATAAGCCATAATTGAACCCATTCCCAAACTCAAGCTAAAAAAAGCTTGACCCATTGCACTCAAAAATGTCTCAGCCGTCACATTTGAAAAGTCTGGAGCAAATAAAAATTCCAATGTCCTAATAAATGCTCCATTAAACATTGCATATATGACCATAAAGATTAATAAAAATCCTAACATTGGCATTAAAATTTTTACCATCCTTCCAATACCATTTTTTACACCTGCAGAAACAATCAAAAAAGTTAAAAGCATAAAAACTGTATGCCAAAATAAAAGATTATATGGTGAGGCTATAACAGCACCGAACTGATCTGATGAACTTAAAGCATCGGAGGGTAATGCAGCAATAAAAATATAATTTAAACAAATGCCAGCAATAACACTGTAAAAAGAAAGTATTAGTACTCCTGCTGTAATTCCACTCCATCCAACAAGTTTCCACAGTGAAGAAGTGTTTGATTGCATTGCAGTTCTTTTCATTGCATTGATTGGACTATTGCCAGCCCTCCTTCCAATAATGATTTCACTAATCATGATTGGGACTCCTATCATAACGATACATAGCAAGTAGATTAGTACAAAGGCACCACCGCCATTCGTTCCGGCTTTATATGGAAATCCCCATATGTTTCCTAAGCCAACAGCAGATCCTGTAGCTGCAAGTATAAATGTCCATTTTCCAATCCAGGCTCCATGAGATTTTAGTTTTTTTTCCATAATTATAAATAAGGGTTGCTGTATGGATTAATCCAATAACCAATTGATATTAAAAAAGATATACATACTAGTAAAGTTAAAATTTTTCTGAATTTCTGATAATCAATATCTTTTTTATTGAAATCTTCTGTAGATCTCTCAAACACGAAAAACAGATAAAAACTAATTATCGACAAAAATAGAGAAATTAAAATAAGCTTTAAATAAGTAAGAAGTAGAATCAAACAACCCAATAAACTAAAACCAATTCCTATAGATAAGTTTAATTTTTGATTTTTTTGATCATCTCTCCATCCCCAAGCAAAGCCGCCTAAAAAGGTAATTATTATTGCGCCATAGCCTAATTGAAAATATATAAGGGTCTTGCTGACCTCTCCACCAATAATCCACGGTATAAGGCAAAATGTAGCAAATGGAAGAAAGCCAACATAGCCATAGGTAGATTTGATATTGGTTATATTCAATTTATTTCTTTAAAGTTATTGCACTTAGCTCTTTAGAATACATAATAAAGTATGCCTAAAGAAAAACCTTCTTTAATTGTAAAGAATAAAAATGCTTCTAGAAACTATAAATTAGATGAAAGTTTTCAAGCCGGAATTGTCTTAGAGGGTTGGGAAGTAAAATCGCTTAGACAGTCTAAGGTTGATGTAAAAAATTCATATGTAAATATCAAAAAAGGTGAGGCTTGGCTTATTGGAGTAAAAATTGATAGTCCAGCATCTTTAAAACAAGAAGATATAGATTTGACTAAATCAAGAAAACTTTTACTTCATAGAAAAGAAATCGAAAAGATAGAAAGATTGAAGGGTGAGAAAGGACTTACATGTGTTTTAACAAAAATTTACTGGAAAGATAATTTAATTAAATGTGATATTGCCATGGGTAAAGGCAAAAAGCATAGGGATCAAAGAGAGGATATCAAAAAAAGAGATTGGGAAAGAGATCAAGGAAGAATTCTTAAAAATTCAAAAAAATTCTCCTAATCGAATCAAAAAAAATATTCATGTATAATGCTTTTCCTTATGGGGGCGAATAGGGTTCGACGTTTCTACCGGACTCCGAAGCGCATGCCAAGATTGTAGTAATTCTTGTAAAACATACTACAAAAAAAATAGTTGCAAATAACGACAACTACGCTTTAGCAGCTTAATGCTAACCGATGCAAAAATTGACTGTGGTTTGAAGCATCGGCTAAACACACAGTCTAGCCAAGCTATATTGCTTGGATATAGTTTGGTAAAACTTAATCAAGCTAGCTTTTATGCCCTGCTCTTCGGGTGATAAAAGTTAAAAAATAATAGAATGAGCTATGCATGTAGAAGTTAGGCTGAAGGATTGACGGACGCGGGTTCGATTCCCGCCGCCTCCACCATTTTCATAATAATTCGTATAAATATAGACATATTGTCTATAGATAATTAAACTACGCATCTAAATTATGGCTAATTCAAAACAAGCAATTAAAAGAGCAAGACAAAACTCTAACAGATATAAGCTCAGACATGCACAACGCTCTGTTGTAAGAACCGCAGTAAAAGCTGTGAGAGCCGATATTGATTCTAAAGATAAGGCAAAAGCTTCAGAATCCTATAAAAAAGCACAAAAAGTTATCGATACAGCTGCTTCAAAAAATGTAATACACAAAAATGCAGCAGCTCGAACAAAAAGTAGATTATCAAAAGCTATTAAAGAATTAAGTTAATTCGTTCTCAGTATTTACCACTTCAGTTTCTAATTTCTTCAATAGGTCTTTTGTACCCTCTCCAGTAGCAGCTGAAATAAAAAATATTTCTTTAGATTTAATTTTTAAATCTTTTTCAATTTGTTCTTTGATTGACCTTAATTGTTCTTTTTGAATCAAATCAATTTTATTGCAAATAATCCATGTAACTTTTTGAGTTAGATCATCCTTAAATGAATCTAACTCATTCTTAAGTAAAGTAATTTGTTGCACAGGTGTAAGACTCTCGGAAGAATTTAAATCAACAAAAATTAATAAAAGTCCAGTTCTTGAAATATGTTTAAGAAATTTAATTCCCAACCCTGCACCTTCAGAAGCCCCTTTTATTAGTCCAGGAATATCTGCAATAACGTAGCTTGATTCATTTCCCTTTATTGTTCCAAGATGAGGCCTTAAAGTTGTAAATGGATAGTCACCTATTTTTGGTTTAGCTGATGATACGTTATTTAAAAAAGTTGATTTACCAGCATTTGGAAAGCCAACCAAACCAACATCGGCCAAAGATTTTAACTCTAATCTAATCGATCTCTTTTCACCCTCAAATCCAGAAGTAGATTTTCTAGGTGCTTGGTTGGTACTAGATTTAAATTTTGCATTCCCCAGACCCCCATCACCACCTTTAGCAATAATATACTCAGCGTCCTTCTTATTACAGTCAATAAGCTCTTCACCTGTGGAGTTATCGTAGACAACTGTACCAAGAGGAACCTCAATATAAAGATCATCTCCTGCGGCACCAAACTTATTTTTACCAGCACCCTTTTGACCATTTTTTGCATTAAATATTTTTTTATTTTGAAAATCTACTAGAGTATTTACATTAGTATTTACTTTAAAAAAAATATCTCCACCTTTACCGCCATCGCCGCCATCAGGACCTCCAAATGGAATATATTTTTCTCTTCTAAAGCTTGAAGCTCCAGAACCACCATCTCCTGCCTTAATTTCGAGATAGGCCTCGTCAATAAAATTCATTTTGTTTTGTTATTGAGGAATAACGTTTGCTGTCTTTCTTTTTTTTGGGCCTTTGTAAGTAAATTGAACAATGCCAGCAGATTTAGCGAACAATGTATCATCTTTACCAATACCAACATTTAGGCCCGGATGAGTATTTGTGCCTCTTTGACGAATAAGAATTTCGCCAGCTTTGACCAACTGACCACCAAATCTTTTTACACCAAGCCTTTTTGAGTTGGAATCTCTTCCGTTCTTGCTTGATCCACCTGCTTTCTTATGTGCCATTATTTACTCTCTAATTTAATATTTTTAATTTCAACCTGAGAATGCTTTGCTCGATGCCCTATTTTTCTCATACTGTGCTTTCTTCTTCTGAAGCGCAAAATAGAGATTTTATCAGCTTTCACAGTATCTTTTATTTCAGCAGTTACCTTTACATTATCAAGGTATGGTTGCCCAACCTCAACATTATCACCGTCTACGTACAATAAAACGTTATCAAAAGTAATCTTTTTACCAACTTCATCTTTTAAAAGATCAACTGATAAAATCATACCCTTTTCAACTTTATGCTGTTTACCGCCTGTTTCTATAACTGCATACATAATATAATCCTAAAAAGCTCGCAAAATATACGCTTTAATAAAGAAATTATCAATACTTAAACAGAATTTTGTATGATAAATGAAGCAATATGAAGAAAAATATCAATATTAAAGAGGAATTAAAGGTTGTTGAAAAATATATAAAAAAAGACCTAAGCAAGGAAAAAACTATTTCAGGCTTATACAAATATATTTTCAGATCAAGTGGTAAAAAAATGCGAGCAAGATTAAGTCTTATTGCTTCATCTGTTAAAAATCACAAAGACAGATTTAAACTAGCATCTGTAATAGAGCTTCTTCATACAGCAACACTCGTTCATGATGATGTCGTTGATAATTCTTCAGTCAGGCGAGGAGTCAAATCTATTAATAATGTTTGGACAAATTCGCATGGAGTTTTAATTGGGGACTATATTTACTCAAAAGCATTTATTCTTATGGTTGAAATCGGAAATAAGAATATTCTTGAAGAGCTTGCCAATGCAACAAATGATATTTCTCAAGGAGAATTAATTCAACTTGATGCAATTAGGAACATCAAAATATCTTTAAATAAACTAAAAAAAATTAGTTACTTTAAAACAGGCAGGCTTTTTGAAGCTGCAGCTAGGACAGGAGCAATGCTTTCCTCTTCAAATAGGAATTATGTAAAAAACGTAAGTGAGTGTGCTAAGAATCTAGGAATATTATTTCAAATCCGTGATGATATGCTTGATTATTCTTCAGATCTAGAAATTGGAAAACCATCATATCAAGATCTTAGGGAAGGCAAAGTCACTTATCCGTTTTTTTATGCATACAAAAATGGTAACACTAGAGATAAAAAGAATTTATTTGAGCTTCTTGGAAAAAATAACTTAAATCGATCAAAAGCAAAAACTCTTATTCAAAATTTGAATGGAATTAAAAAAACTCAGCAACTTGCTGAAAAATATCATGTCAAAACAGTCGACTGTGCTAATAAGATAAATGACCTATTTATCAGAAAAGAAATGATAGAATTAGCCGATATAGCACTTAAAAGAGATAAATAATGTTTAATCCTAAAAGTTCCTATAACAAAGAAGAACTAATTGCATGTTCAAATGGAGAATTATTTACAAAAGAAGGTGATGGACGATTGCCATCAGACCTAATGTTAATGTTCGATGAAATAGTTAATATTGATGATTTTTCAGGAAATTATAATAAAGGCTCAATTGAAGCTGTGCTAAACGTAAACCCTGATTTGTGGTTTTTTAAGTATCATTTTAAAGAAGATCCTGTTATGCCAGGATGTCTAGGTCTTGACGCTATGTGGCAACTTCTTGGATTTTACTTGTTGTGGACTGGCTTGCCAGGAATTGGAAGAGCTCTTGGGGCTGAAAATGTAAAGTTCTTTGGACAAGTTCTTCCAAAAGCAAAAAAAGTTGTATATAAATTAGATATTAAAAGGGTTATCAATAGAGGTGCAATAGTTGGCTTAGCAGATGGTGAAATGTTTGTTGATAATAAAAAAATCTATAGCGCTGAAAAATTAAAGGTTGGTTTATTTAAAGATCCAAGTAATTTCTGATGAGAAACGTAGTCATAACAGGTGTAGGTATTAAATCTTGTATAGGTAATGACTATGCAGAAGTACTTGCTAATCTTCAAAATGCTAAATCAGGAATTGTATTTAATGAGAAATATTCAGAAATGGGATTTAGAAGTTGTGTCTCTGGATCTGTCAATATTAATCTTTCAGAACATATTGATAGGAAATTATTAAGATTTATGGGTGAATCTGCAGGATATGCTTACTTGGCAACGAAGGACGCCCTTAGAATGGCTGGAATTGATGAAAGTCATCTTGACTCACCAAAAATTGGGATTGTTGCAGGTTCTGGAGGTGCTTCTACAAGAGTGATGTTAGAGAGTGGTGATATTGCAAGAGAGAAAGGTCCTAAAAGAATTGGACCTTATGGTGTAACAAAAAGCATGTCTAGTTCTATATCTGCAATCGTGGCAACTGCACTCAAATTAAAGGGAATAAATTATTCAATATCTTCAGCATGTGCAACCAGTGCACATTGTATTGGTCATGCTGCAGATTTAATTAAAAGTGGTCAACAAGATGTTGTCATAGCTGGTGGAAGTGATGACGAGCATTGGAGCTCATCTTGCTTGTTTGATGCTATGGGAGCGCTTTCATCTAACTTCAATTCAACTCCAACGATTGCATCAAGACCATACGATTCAAATAGAGATGGATTTGTTATTTCAGGTGGAGCTGGAATGATAATTTTAGAAGATGAGGAGCATGCAAAAAAAAGAGGCGCAAATATTTTAGCAAAACTTTCAGGATATTTTGCAAATTCTGATGGTTATGACATGGTAGCTCCTTCTGGTGAAGGTGCATCTCGATGTATGCAAGGAGCAATTGATAATTCAAAAATAAAAATCGATTACATTAATACTCATGGTACAAGTACTCCTGTTGGAGATGTAGCAGAAATAAATGCAATCAAGAATCTTTTTAATTCTGAAACACCAATGATAAGTTCAACTAAATCAATGACAGGACACTCACTTGGAGCTACAGGTGCTCATGAAGTTATATATTCAATTATGATGATTAATGAAAACTTTATTGCGCCATCTATAAACATTGAATCATTATGTGATGATGCTGAGGGCCTTGATATTGTTACCGAAACAAGGAATGTATCAATTAATAATATTCTTAGTAATTCTTTTGGCTTTGGTGGAACCAATGCAAGTCTAGTAATTAGCAGGTATTAATAAAGATTTAGTAAAGCGTCTTTTGTATACGGAATAACATCATTTACTCTGCCTTCCTTCATCTTTAATACCCATTCATGATCTGATAATAATGCTCTGCCAACTGCTATAAGATCATATTTGTAATTTGTAATATCGTCTATTGCTTTGTCAATACTTGTTGGTGTTGCTGGTGCAGTCATATCAATAAAATCTGAATCCAGTCCCACACTACCAACACCAATTGTTGGGATCTTTGTTATTTTCTTAGTCCAATAGGCAAGGTTTTCCTTTGAGCCTTCAAATTCGCTTTCCCAGAACCTTCTCATGCTTGAATGTAAATAATCCAAACCAGATTCTACAGGCGATGTAAGTATCGTTTTAAGTTCTTCAGGATTAGATGCAAGTTTAGCTTTAAAGTCATGTTGCTTCCATTGAGAAAATCTTAAGCCAACAATAAAATTTTCACCGACATTTTCTCTAACAGACTTAATGATATCCGAAACAAATTGTGAGCGATTATCTATTGAGCCTCCATATTCATCTTCACGAATATTTGTACCGCTCCAAAAAAAATTATCTATCAAGTAACCGTGAGCTCCATGTATCTCAACTCCATCAAATCCAATCTCTTCACATATCTTTGCATCTGATGCGTAAGCATCAATTGTTTCCTTGATATCTTTTAAAGTCATCTCATGAGCTACTTTTTTACCAGGTTTTACTAGTCCAGAGGCTGTATAACCAGGTACTTCAGGATTTGGTTGCATACCTAGTTTTCTAAAACCACCACAATGCCATAATTGTGCAATAACTGCCCCATTGTTATTTTTAATTCCCTCTACGACCATTTTCCAAGCATCTTTAGCCTCAATGCTATCTAATCTAGGAACATTTGGATATGCACTTGAAGCTTTATGACTTACTTCAATTCCCTCTGTAATAATCAACCCAACTTCTGCTTTTGCTCTCCTTGAATAATATGCAATCACCTCCTGTGTAGGAATTCCTCCAGGTGACTGATTTCTGGTCATAGGTGCCATTACAATTCTATTTCTAAGGGTAATATTTTTAAGTTTGTAATTTTCAAAGATCATAATTATTCTTTATCAAACCTTGATTTTCTCCATGGGAAATCTTTTGGTAAATCAGAAGAAATCTTATTCTTAAAATCTGGTTGTCTTTTCTCTAAAAATGACATTACTCCCTCTTTTGCATCATCCGAAGCTCCTCTTGAATCAATTAACTTACTTTCAATAATATGTGCATTTTCAGGACTATCATCTGCCGATAGTGACCACAGCATATGTCGAGTCATTGCAACTGATACAGGGGCACTTGAATCAAAGAATAAATTAGATATTTCAACAGCCTTATCCAGTAACTTATCTTCATCAACTAAATAATTTACTAACCCAATTTTTGAAGCTTTTTGAGCATCTATAATCTCCCCCGAATAACAAAGTTCAAGTGCATTTTGAATTCCCACAATTTTTGGTAAAAACCAGCTAGCACAACCATCAGGAACAATGCCTCTCTTAGCAAAAACAAAGCCAAATCTTGAATTAGTTGTAGCAATTCTCACATCTGCTGGCAATTGCATTGTTGCTCCAACACCCACAGCATCTCCATTGCATGCTGCAATCACTGGCTTTAGAGAATTATAGATTTTAAGGTTTAATATACCTCCAGCATCTCTCCTGTAATTGGATTCAAATTGCCCTTTAGTATCAAATTCTTTATCAAATGTTTTCTCTCCAAAAGATAAGTCTGCTCCAGCACAAAAAGCTCTGCCAGAACCAGTAATTACAAGCGATTTGATATTGTCATTGTTATTAACAAGATCGATTGCATCGAGCATGTCATCAAACATCTGCATATTGAAAGCATTTAACTTTTCTGGTCTATTAAGTTTTAATATTGCAACTGAATCAACTTCGTCAAGAAGGATGGTTTTATATTCTTTCAACAAATTTAATACTAGAATGGAATATCGTCATCTGTAAGACCTTCTCCACTATCATCCTCGGGGAAAGGTGTATCAGAAGAACTTTCCATTTGATTTGAGTTATCAGATGAGCCTCTTGAGCCAAGCATTGTGAGTTGATTGCCTAAAACTTCAGTTGTGTATCTATCATTGCCATCTTTATCTTGCCATTTTCTTGTTTGAATTTTTCCTTCAACATAAACACTCGAACCTTTGTCTAAATACTTCTCAGCGATCTCAGCCAAGTTACCAAAAAATACAACTCTATGCCATTCAGTCTTATCCCTATTTTCACCACTTTCTTTATCCTTCCATGACTCAGTGGTTGCTATAGAAAGATTTGCTACTGCTGTTTGTGTAGCTGTATATCTCATTTCAGGCTTTTGTCCTAAATTACCAACTAAAATTACTTTATTTACTCCTCTGCTCATAATTACCTCTTATAATATGTAAAAGTTTAACCTAATTTAATTTTTTCATCACGGAATTTTTAATTCAATGGATAGTATTTTTATAAAAGGTGCGAGAACACATAATCTAAAGAATATTAATCTCGAAATACCTAGAAATAAAATCATAGTAATAACAGGACTTTCTGGTTCAGGTAAGTCTTCTCTTGCTTTTGATACATTGTATGCCGAAGGCCAAAGACGTTATGTAGAGTCGCTATCAACCTATGCAAGAAGATTTTTATCTATGATGGAAAAGCCTGATGTTGATCAAATTGAAGGCCTCTCACCTGCTATATCAATAGAACAAAAAGCCACATCTCATAACCCAAGATCAACAGTTGGTACTGTTACAGAAATATATGATTACCTCAGACTTTTGTACTCAAGAATTGGCACCCCAAAATGTCCGGATCATGATGAAGAACTGAGTGCAAAAACTGTATCAGAAATCTGTGATGAGATTCTTAAGCTAAAAGAAGGAACAAAAATAATGATAATGTCGCCAATCATTAGAGATAAAAAAGGCGAACATTTAGGAATATATGAGGATCTTCGTAAAAGTGGCTATGTTAGAGTAAAGGTCAATGATGTGGTTTATCCTATCGAAGAGTTTCCAAGCCTAGAAAAAAACAAGAAACATAATATCTCTGCAGTTATAGATAGATTAGTCATTAAGCCTGGGAATGATATTAGATCACGCATATCTGAATCTATAGAAACATCTTTGATATTGTCTGACGGTTTGATTGAAGTGGAAGAAATTAATTCAAATTATGTTCATTTATTTTCATCTAATTTTTCTTGTTCACAATGTGGATACTCAATTCCTGAGCTTGAGCCAAGAATATTTTCCTTTAACAACCCTCATGGAGCATGTCCCCGATGTGATGGCCTAGGTGTGATTCAATTTTTTAGTGAGAAGAAGTTAATTCAAGATGATGAGGTCTCGATTGCAAACGGCGCCATTAAAGGCTGGACAAGGAGGAATAGATTTTATTATTACCAACTAAGATGTTTGAGCAATCATTTTGATTTTTCACTAACTACCAAATGGAAAGATTATCCACAAAAAATTAAAGATATTATTTTATGGGGCACTAAAGAAAAAATTGATTTCTCTCATAGGTTCAGAAGCGGAAGCAGAATTATAAGAAAGCACAGGTTTGAAGGTATTTTACCCTCTACAGAACGAAGATTTAAAGAAACAGATTCTGAATACATACGAGAGGAGCTTTCAAAGTTAACCTCTGAGAGCATTTGTGATGAATGTGATGGATCCAGATTGAATACATACGCCCGTAATGTTTTTATAAATAATACTCAAATTCACAACATTACTTCAATGAAAATAAGTGATTGTCTAGACTTCATCAAAAATATGAAGTTAGAGGGATCAAAAGAAAAAATTGCAGAAAAAATAGTAAAAGAAATCAAAGATAGATTAACTTTTCTGAAAGATGTTGGACTTAGCTATCTTACACTTGATAGAAGTGCTGAAACATTATCAGGTGGTGAAGCTCAGCGAATAAGATTAGCAAGTCAAATTGGTTCTGGTCTTGTTGGAGTTACATATGTGCTAGATGAGCCATCGATAGGTCTTCATCAAAGAGATAACACAAAATTAATTAGAACATTAAATAATCTCAAAGAACTTGGTAATACTGTTATTGTTGTTGAACACGATGAGGAGGCAATCAGATCTGCTGATCATATAATTGATATTGGTCCTGGAGCTGGTAAGCATGGTGGTGAAATATGTGCTCAGGGAAATATTGATGCTATTTTAAAAAATAAAAATTCTATAACTGCAAAATATTTATCAGGTAAAAGGAAAATCAAAGTACCTAAGAAAAGATTAAAAATAAAAGACGAAAAAATAAAAATAATAGAAGCCTTCGAGAATAATTTAAAAAAAGTTTCTGTCGATATTCCAGTAGGTCTATTTACGTGTATTACAGGAGTATCAGGATCTGGAAAATCTTCACTGATAAATCAGACTCTTTTGCCAATAAGCTCATTTATTCTTAATAAATCAAAGCTTGCAAAAGAAATAAAATGTGAAAAAATTGAGGGGCTAGAATATCTTGATAAGGTAATAAATATTGATCAATCACCTATTGGAAGAACACCAAGGTCTAATCCTGCAACATATACCGGGCTTTTTTCTCATATAAGAGATCTTTTATCACAAACAGTAGAAGCTCGTTCAAGAGGATACAAGCCTGGTAGGTTTAGTTTTAATGTTAAAGGAGGAAGGTGTGAGGCATGTCAAGGCGATGGCATGATTAAGGTTGAAATGCATTTCCTTGCCGATGTTTATGTTAAATGTGATGTTTGTGATGGAAAGAGATATAACGAACAAACACTAGAAATAAAATACAAAGATAAAAATATTAGTGATATTTTAGATATGACTGTTGAAGATGCTTTGAATTTTTTTGATGCGCATCCGGCAATAAAGAAAAAGTTACTAACACTCAATGACGTTGGTCTTGGATACATTACACTTGGTCAATCTGCTTTGACACTATCCGGAGGTGAGGCTCAAAGAATTAAACTCGCAAAAGAATTGTCTAAAAGAAGCACTGGTAAAACACTTTTCGTGTTGGATGAACCTACAACTGGATTACATTTTGCTGACATAGAACTTCTATTAAAGGTTCTTGGTCGCTTGAAAGAACAAGGGAATACTGTAGTTGTGATTGAGCACAATCTTGATGTTGTTAAAACAGCAGATTGGATTATTGATCTTGGTCCAGAAGGAGGTTCTGATGGAGGTGAAATTGTTGCAGAGGGAACACCTGAGGACGTTGCTAAAATAAAAAAATCTTTTACGGGTAAGTTTTTAAAAGATGTTTTGAGTTAAGCTGCTGTTTCCTCTTCCTTCAACTCTGGTTCTGTAGACTCTAATTCTTCTTCAAGTTTTCTATCTACAAGTTCAATATAGGCCATATCGGCTTTATCGCCAGGCCTGAATCCAGCTTTAATTATGCGAGTGTAACCCCCTTTACGATCTTTTGAGTTTACTGAAACTTCAGTAAAAAGCTTTGCAACAGCAGAATCGGATCTAAGTTTGTTAAATACGTGTCTTCTATTTGCAACTGTATCATTTTTGCCAATGTTTATTAGTGGCTCTATAAATCTTCTTAGCTCTTTTGCTTTTGGAAGAGTCGTCTTAATGATATCCCTCTCAATCAAAGCTATAGCAAGATTTTTGAATAAGGCCTTTCTGTGAGCTGAATTTCTATTTAATTTTCTTCCAGATTTTTTATGTCTCATTTTTTTATCCTACTGGAGGCCAGTTTTCAACATTCATACCAAGCGATAAATCTTTAGAGGCTAAAACATCTTTGATTTCGTTTAAAGATTTCTTACCAAGATTTGGAGTTTTTAATAAATCAAACTCAGATCTATGAATTAGGTCGCCTATAAGAAAAATACTCTCTGCTTTGAGACAATTAGTAGATCTTACTGTTAGCTCAAGCTCTTCAATCGATCTTAATAAGATTGGATCAAAGTCATTTTGATCTTTTTTAGCCTCTTGTTCAGCTATTGCATCTAGATCAACAAACGCACCAAGCTGCTGTTGCAGAATTGTTGCAGAGTGTTCTATTGCCATCTTTGGATCTAATGTGCCGTCAGTTTCAAGCTCTAAAACTAATTTATCTAAGTCAGTTCTTTTTCCAGATCTTGCGTTATCAACTGTGTAAGAAACTCTTCTAACAGGACTATATGATGCGTCTACTTTAAGAGCTCCAACTACCCTATCTTCGTCTTCTCTCAAGTCAGCTGGCTCATAACCTCTTCCATTTCTAATAGTTAAAGTCATTTTGAGATTAACCTTATCAACAATAGTTGCGACATGAAAATCTTGATTAACAAGCTCTACATTTCCAGGAACATCAAAGGATGAAGCTAATACATCACAAGGACCTTTTACATCCAATGTTACTTCAGCTGAGTCTCCTTCAATTAGATTTATAGGCATATCCTTAATATTTAGAAGAATATCTATTACATCCTCTCTTACTCCTTCAATAGTGCTATATTCGTGAGATATTCCATCAATAGCCACGTCTGTCACAGCGGCACCAGGCATTGAGGAGAGTAATATTCTTCTTAAAGCATTTCCAAGTGTATGTCCAAAACCTCTTTCCAATGGCTCAAGTGTTACCTTTGACAATGTTGGTGAGACATCGTCAACCTGAATTTCGGTTGGTACTAATAGATCTATTACTGATGTTTGCATAATTTTCTCCGCCTTTATACTTTTATTTTGAGTAAAGCTCAACAATAAGATTTTCGTTAATTTCTGTACTTAAGTCAGTCCTATCAGGAACTGATTTAAATACCCCTTTAAAATTTTTTTCATCTACCTCTAACCAGTCACATTCTTCCCTTGTAGCAGCAACCTTTAGAGCTGCTGCAATTCTCAAGTGACCTCTTTTTGATTCTCTTACTTCAATTTCGTCTCTAGGTTGAACTTGATATGAAGGTATATTCACAACCTTTCCATTAACCATAAATGCTTTATGAGATACCATTTGACGAGCTTCAGCTCTTGTTGAACCAAAACCCATTCTATAAACAACATTGTCTAATCTTTTTTCCAAAAGAAACAAAAGATTTTCCCCAGTATTTCCTTTTGAAGAAGCAGCTTTTTTATAATAATTTCTAAATTGTTTTTCTAAAATTCCATACATTCTTCTAACTTTTTGCTTTTCTCTTAGTTGAAGTCCATAATCTGACAACCTTCCCCTTCTAGCTCCATGCACGCCAGGTAGTGTATCCATGTTGCACTTAGATTCAATTGCTCTAACTCCACTTTTTAGCAAAAGGTCTGTTCCCTCTCTTCGCGAAAGTCTTAGTGATGGTCCTCTACACATGCATTAAGTGATCTAATAGCAGACTCCCTTCCGCCGCCTGGTCCTTTTACTTTTACATCAAGATTTATCATTCCAAACTCTTTAGCAGCGTTACCAGCTTTATCAGCAGCAATCTGAGCTGCAAATGGAGTACTCTTTCTTGAACCTTTAAAACCTGATCCTCCCGAAGTTGCCCAACAAATTGTGTTACCTTGTTTATCAGTAATAGTAACAATAGTATTGTTGAAGGAGGAGTGAATGTGAGCTACTCCGTCAGTTACAACCTTTTTATTCTTTTTTCCTTTTGCTGCCATAATTATCCTCTCATTGGCTTTTTGGGCCCTTTTCTTGTTCTTGCATTATTTTTTGTATTTTGTCCTCTTGTAGGCAATTTTCTTCTATGTCTAATGCCTCTGTAACTTGCTAAATCTTGCAATCTTTTAATATTTGTACTGATGTTTCTTCTAAGATCACCCTCTACAACATATTTACCTACTGCGGTTCTAATGTTTTCAATTTCATCTTCACTTAAATCTGATACTTTTCTTGTATAATCAATTTTAAGATCCAAGCAAATGTTTTGAGCTGTTTTTCTTCCAATTCCAAATATATGTGTCAAAGAAATTTCTATATGTTTATTCTCTGGAACATTTACGCCTGCAATTCTAGCCATAATTATCCTTGCCTCTGTTTATGTTTTTTGTCTGCGCTACATATTACGAACAGAACTCCATTTCTTCGAACTATTTTGCAGTTACGACAGATTTTTTTTACTGATGCTTTAACTTTCATTGTTACCTTCTATAATTTTTTAAATTTGCCTTTTTCATCAAAGATGCATATTGAGATGACATCATATGAGACTGAACCTGTGACATAAAATCCATCAAAACTACAACAATAATTAAAACAGATGTACCGCCAATTGAGATTGTTGGCGATATACCTGCAAAATTGATAAGTGCTAACGGAAGTAAGCATATCAAAGTTAAATATATAGCTCCAAATACTGTCAATCTTGCTAGAACTGAATCAATATAGTTTGCAGTTTGTTCACCGGGTCTAATGCCAGCAATGTAAGCACCAGATCTTTTAAGATTATCGGATACATCTTTTGTATTAAAAGTAAGAGCCAACCATATAAAGCAAAAACTTATTATTAGGCCAGCAAAAACTAAAATGTATAAAGGTTGGCCAGGGTTAAGAGCCAGTGAAAAACTTTGCAAGAATCCTAAAGATTCATACTCACCGAACCATGTAGATAGTGATGCAGGAAATAATAAAAACGTGCTTGCAAAAATCGCTGGTATAACTCCAGCCATATTTACTTTAAATGGAAGATGGCTTGATTGAGCTTGCATTAGCCTCCTTCCTTGTTGTCTTTGAGCATAATTTACTGTAATTCTTCTTTGACCACGTTCAATGAATACAACAACTGCAATAACTGCCATAGATAACAATCCAATACCAATCAACAGAAGAATGCTCAAGTCTCCTTGTCTAGATTGCTCTAAAGCTTGACCAATTGCTCCAGGTATTCCAGTTAAAATGCTTGTAGCAATTATTATTGAAATTCCGTTACCAATACCTCTCTCTGATACCTGTTCACCAAGCCACATAAGAAACATTGTTCCAGCAACAACTGAAAATACCGCAGATATGAAGAAGGACGTTCCTGGAACATAAGCAAGACCACTTGCCGACAGCGTTACTGCCAAAGCAGAAGCCTGAATTAATGCCAATACAGCTGTTCCATATCTGGTATATTGAGTAATTTTATTTCTTCCAGCCTGTCCATCTTTTTTAAGCTCAATTAAATATGGGATTGAATTTGAGAAAAGTTGCATAATAATTGCAGATGATATGTATGGCACCACATTAAGCGCAAAAATACTCATTCTTTCTAGTGCGCCACCAGAAAATAAATTAAACATTTCGATTATTGTTCCTTGATTTTGTTGAAATAATGCAGCCAGTCTATCAGGATCAATTCCTGGAATTGGAATATGAGTACCAATTCTATAAACTAGAATTGCAAAAAAAACGAATCTAAGTCTTTTCCAAAGATCGCTCATATTTCCTTGCTCAGCCATTTTTATTAACTTTCCTCTTTACTTGTTTTTTCTTTACGAACAGTTTTTTTTGTATCAATAATTTTACCTCCAGCATTTTCTATTGAATGTTTTGCTCCTTTTGTACAAGCAATTCCTTCGACAGAAATTTTAGATTTTACTTCTGTGTTGCCAAAGATTTTTACTTTTTTAACAGATTTGGTTATTAATTTTTTTTCTTTAAGAGTATCTAAATTTACAAGTTTCATTCCATCAATGTTTTTAATATTAATTTCTTTAAAGTAGTTATTAACCCTTGAGGAAAAGCCAAACTTAGGTAACCTCATTTGAAGTGGCATTTGTCCACCCTCAAAACCTCTTCTAATGTTTCCACCTGATCTTGATTTTTGTCCTTTATGTCCCCTTCCAGCAGTTTTACCAGTGCCAGAACCAATCCCTCTGCCAACTCTTTTTCTGTTTTTAGAAGTACCAACGCTTGAAAGCGAATTCAAGTTCATTATAGTTTTTGTCTCTTCAGTCATATTAATTTTCCGCTATCTCTAACATATCTGAAATTTTATTAATCATCCCTCTATTACTTGGAGTATCTAAAACTGTTACAGTTTGATTGAGTTTCTTAAATCCTAGACCTTTAATACAAAGTTTATGGCTCTCCATTCTTCCAATACCACTTTTTACTAATTTAATACTGATTGTTTTATCTGTACTCATGATATTTCTTCAACTTTCTTACCTCTTCGAGCTGCTACAGTCTCGGGGGATTCCATTGCACTCAAAGCATTAATAGTTGCTCTGACCACATTCACAGGATTTGTAGATCCGTAACATTTAGCCAAAACATTTTGAACACCTGCTAATTCAAGAACAGCTCTCATAGCTCCTCCAGCAATAATTCCAGTACCCTCAGAGGCAGGTTGCATGTATACATTAGCTGATCCGTGTTTTGCTTTTATTGGATACCATAATGTTGTGTTATTTAATTCAACCTCAACCATGCTTCTTCTGGCATTTTCCATTGCTTTTTGTATTGCAATTGGAACTTCTTTAGCTTTGCCTCTTCCAAAACCAACTCTTCCGTTACCATCACCAACTACAGTTAACGCTGTAAATCCAAAAATTCTCCCACCTTTCACAACTTTAGCAACTCTATTTACTTGTACTAACTTTTCTTCAAGAGCGTCCATTTGCTGAGTATTCATTGCATTTTCTTGATTCATATATTAAAACTCCAGTCCTGTTTCTCTAGCAGAGTCCGCTAATGCCTTGATGCGACCATGATATTTGTAACCTGATCTATCAAAAACAACTTTTTTAATTCCACTCTCTAGTGCTCTTTCGGCTACTTTTTTACCAACAGCAACTGCTGCATCAAGATTATTAGATTTAGCATCTATATCTTTCTCCGCAGTGGAAGCTGAAACAATTACTTTAGATCCAAGATTATC
>LULJ01000014.1_pt1 | contig 59774 bp, 72 predicted proteins | sample 728171 | NCBI WGS metagenome assembly LULJ01 (sample SAMN03860292, study PRJNA289734) | marine metagenome | biome: seawater column; feature: ocean; material: water; isolation source: Red Sea water column Station 169 - depth 25m | place: Saudi Arabia: Red Sea | collected 2011-10-15 | depth 25 m
CTTCGAATTCCGGCGTCACGAACGCAGCAGCTCAGGGGCCGACACTTCAGACGGCCACAGTTCACATTATTTCAGGTCGAGCTAATCCCAATAATCTTGTTGGCTCTGCCGTTGATGGGGTAGAGAACACCGGTGGCGGCCCAACTACCTTGAATAACGCGACAAATCACACGGCGCCCTCTAACGGTAAGGCTGGCGCGAAGCTGACCATGGGGGCCAGCGCCCACAGCAACAACCCCGCCGCCTTTTTCACGGGGCATATCATGGAGGTGATATTGTGGGGAACGGACTTGACGTCCACCAGTCGCACGGCGATTATTGACAATCAAAAAACCTATTACTCGGTGTCATGATTACCTACGCCTTGGCTTCAGAAAATCCTGACCTCTCTACCGAGAGCCGCGTGAGGATGGCGTGTCGATGTTTGTTTCTTGCGTGTGTTCCATCTGGCTCGACCTCGGCTAATGACGACGTCATGATGGGCAACTTGCGGTTAGCTAATGATGTTGTGATGACGGTGTCGGACGCCCATGAGATGCTCATTTCAAATAAGAGTGAGATGGGCAAGTTCTATGACCTCTTTACCATCTCTGCTTCTGAGAGGCAAACTTTGATGGATTCTATTTCTGAGGGCTCATACTACACGGTATCAAACCTTATGCCGTCAGTATTGAGGCTCAAGACATACCAAGAGCTCGTGACCGCTGGAGTCTTTATAGAAGAAGAAGACTTGTGATATATTTGTAATGTGTCTACCAGCGCATCACAAAAAGCAAAGAGGCTTGGGTTCAGGGGGGTGAACAAGCCAAAGCGCACCCCTGACCATCCGACGAAGTCTCACGCTGTCCTTGCTTCTAAGGATGGCAAGACCAAGCTCATCCGTTTTGGTGAGCAAGGCGCCAAGACTGCTGGCAAGCCAAAGGCCGGTGAGAGCAAGGCTATGAAGATGAAGCGCAAGAAGTTCAAGTCCCGCCACAGAAAGAACATTGCCCGTGGCATGATGAGCGCAGCTTACTGGGCAAACAGAGTTAAGTGGTAATGGACCAGATTACTTTGTTTGAACTGTTTGCGATTGGCAGTGCTATCCTCGGTGTGTGGATTAAGCACCAGACGGACTATGCTAAGTTGGTTGGACGCGTAAATATGCTTGAGACACAGAACAGTGAGCTCAAGGAAAACATGAAGAAGGTTCTATCTGAGCTTCAAGAAATTAAATTACTTTTGGCAAGAAATAAAGTGGAATGAGCGAAGAACTCGAACAAGCCCTGTCGGCTGCGCTTTCTGGAAACCCGGGGACCCCTCCGGCAGAAGAGCCCGCGCCCATGCAGGAGCAGCCGGTGGAAGAGCCGGTACAGGAGCCAGCCGAAGAGCTGACCACCTCCCTTGACTTTGACGAGCAGGGGAACATCACCGTTAACCAGTATCCGTCTGAGTCCGAGTCCATGGAGGACTATGAGGTTGTAGACGAAAACTCTGTTAACGCTGGTGAAGAACATCAAACTGATGACAACGTCATTGAGATTGACGAAGAACACATCTTGGGATTCCTGAGCGAAAGGCTGGGGTACCAAGTGGACAGCTTCGAAGACCTCTCTGGCGGTTCATATAACGAGCAATACATCGACGAGCGTGTTGCCGCAATCAATGACTTCGTTCGCGAGACGGGTCGCAGTCCAGAAGACTGGTATCGTTATCAAGCTACTGACCCATCCGAAATGGATGACATGAGTTTGGTGCGCCAGAACATGCTGATGGAGCATTCCAACCTGTCTGCCCAAGAGGTAGACCTGTTGCTCTCCAGCAAGTACAAACTGGACGAAGACTCGTTTGATGAGCGCGAAGTACAGCTTGCGAAGCTGCAGCTCAAGATGGATGCTGACTCGGCTCGCACCGCTATCAACAACGTGCGGGAGCAGTACGCTGCCCCAATCGTTGACGATGGAGGAGCAGAGTTCGAATCACCCATTACCGAAGAGTGGGTGAGCAATATGGCGCAAACTGTCGAGGACTTGGATGGACTGGAGTTTGACCTGCCCAGTGGTGACGTGTTCACCTTTGGTCTGGACAACCAGTACAAGCAAGAGCTCGTCATGAAGAATGCCAACCTTGAAGAGTTTTTTGAGGACTACGTCTATGATGACGGAAGTTGGGACTATGACAAGCTCAACACGCATCGAGCACTGATTGACAACATCGGCGATATCGCTGCCAGTATCTACCAGCAGGGATTGAGTGATGGACAACGAAAGGTTGTACAGAGTGCCGCGAACGTGCAGAATGTGAGTCAGCCCGCCGTCGACCAGACAGCAGCCTCAAACTCTGATGGCATCGCCGAACAGCTCGCCAAAGCACTCGGAGGTCCTTCAACCCTAACCTTTAAAATCTGAAAGAACTAATGGCTATCACCATTAATCAGCAGGGGACCGCAAATGCGAAAGTTAACCCCAAGGGGATTACGAACAACCTGTTCAATCTCAACGACCCCGTTAAATACACCTCGCTCTTTGATTTCATCGACGAGGTCAACGCACCGGACGTCCGGGCCAATCTGGTCAAGACCTTCGGCAACCAAGGCATCACTGAGTTCTTGCAGCTCACCGGTGCCACCAAGAACGCCGGCACTGCCGACGAAGTGACGTACTGGGAAGAGGCTCGCCTCCACCAGCCGCAGAAGGCTGTCGTCGACGGGGCTACTGCAGAAGGAGCTACGACTTTGAGCCTTGACGGTATGAAGGTCGCGGCTACTGACGCAGGTGCTCAGAACGAAGACGTCGCCAACGCCCTCGTTGCACGGAAAGGAGACATCCTCCTTGTCGGCGGTCAGGACCGCTTCGTTGTCACCGCAGTTTCCACTACCTCTGAGGACGCAGTCACCATCACGGCTAAGTCTCTCCTCACCGGTGGTCTGACCACTGCGCTTGATGACAACGCTACCGTTACCCTGCCCATCGTCGGTAACATGTTCGACCAAGGCACGGACCAGCCGAGCCGCTTCCTGCAGTCCAACGTCGTGAAGCGTACCAACAGCTACGCTATCGTCAAGGACCTGTACGAGGTGTCCGGTTCCCAAGCCACGAACATCGGCTACATCGACGTCGGCGGCGGTGACTACCGTTGGTACATCAAGTCCGAGAAGGACACGCGTCAGCGTTTCATGGACAAGCGGGAGCTCACCCTCCTGCTCGGCCAGAAGGCCACCAACACCGCCCACTCCTTTGACGGCACCGAGGGTTACTTCGCTGCTCTGGAGGACCGGGGTCTGGTGACCAGCGACGTCATCGGAGAGAACAGCGGCTTCGTCGACCTCGACGCTCTCATCAAGGAGATGGACAAGAACGGCTGCCCGCCGGAGTATGCCATGTACGTCAACACCGACCAGAGCCTTACTCTCGACAACATGTTGGCAAACGGCATCGCTACGCAGGTTACTGCTGGTCTTGCCGGTCAGTTCGGAGCCTTCGGCAACAGCGCCGACATGGCTGTCCAGCTTGGTTTCAAGAGCTTCACCCGTGGTGGATACACCTTCCACAAGAAGACTTGGAAGCTGCTGAACGACCCGACGCTGATGGGCGTCGACGGCGTCGCTGCCAACCTCGCTGCTGGCGTCTGCATCCCGCTGACGACCGTGGCGGACCCGAAGAGCGGCAACCGCGCTCCGGCTCTGGAGATGAACTACAAGGCGTCGAACGGCTACAGCCGCGAGATGGAGCACTGGGTGACCGGTGGTGGAGTCCTCGGATTCACCAACGACACCAAGGACGTTGCTCGGTTCCACTACCGTTCCGAGTGCAACTTGGTGACCCGCGCTGCTAACCAGCACATCCTCATCAAGGGCGTTTCCGCCTGATAAACTGAAGTGAGGGAGGGGGCTTCGGCCCTCTCCCAATCTTCATAATCACGAGATTATGGCGAATATTTTTCCCCTATACCTTGACGGCGCGATTCAAGTCGCATCGACAGCCACAACGACGTGGGACGGCAAGACCAGCCGCATTCATGTTACGGTGAACGAAGCAAGTGCCATTACAGTTGGTGACGCTACCGTGGCCGGCACCGTGCTGACTATCATGGACGACCGTGGTTCTACTAATACGCACAATTGCGCTATTACTTTTACTACGGGACCTATGGGAGACGACAACGAACTTGACCGGATTACTCTAAATGCTACTGGAGAATTTGCCACAGCAATGTGGACTGGCTCTAACTGGATTTACCTCGGCGCCGGTGGTGGTGTTGCCGTTGAGTAAAAGCAATAGGTAACTGAGAGGGGGGAGTGCCCCCTCTCTTTTACCCCCTCTTAAATTCAATCACATACAATGACAGAACAGACTGCGGCGCCTCGGCGGGGGCGCCCCTCAACCAAGCCCGCCACTGCTAAGAACAAAGCCACCGTTCAGAAGAAGCCGCCTATTAAGCGTACTATCAAGGACGAAAACACCATGCCCGTCCTGTATGAGACGATTACGGGGGGTGGTATTTTCTTCAAGCTCAAGAGTGGCAATCTCAGTGTCTACGATGAAGAAACCGATGCCGTTCGTGGTATTCAGTACTGTCCTCAAGAGCCGTCCATCTTCAAGGACGAACAATCGCAAGGCGCACTTAAAGGCCATGTGATTTTCCGAAACAAGATGCTGTTGGTCGAGCGCACAAAGCCCAACCTGTTGAAGTTTCTTGAGCTGCACCCCGGTAACGCGGCGAACGGCGGTAGCTTGTTCAAGAAGGTCGAGAAGGAAAAGAACACCGAGCAGGAAGTCGAACGCGAGTTCCTCGTCAACGATGCAATCAGCATCGTTAAGAGCCGCCCCATCGACGAACTCCTTCCGCTTGCTATGTCTCTCAACATTGAGACCAACCAGAAGAACATGGAGATTAAGCGAGAGCTGGTCATGCAAGCCAAGCGTGACCCACGAAAGTTCTTGGACATGCTGAACAACCCGCTGGTCAACGCCCGGAGTTCGGTTATGCAAGCCTTTGACTTCAATATCCTGAAGAACAACGGAGGCGCTGTGGTGTGGCACGACACCGGCAAGATGGTCGTCGCTATTCCCGTAGGCCAAAGCTATGTCGAGGTGGTCACTCGCTTCGTCATGACTGACCAAGGAGCCTCGGTTCTATCTGAAATCGAACGGCAGTTGGAGGCCATGGCCTGACAACTTCGCACCTATAGTAGGGAAAGGGGCTCCGGCCCCTTTTTCTGTATATTTGTTTTTGATATGGCAAGCGTAAGAGAAGTATATAATGCTCTGCAAGACTTGGCTAACAAAGACGAGCGGGGGTTCATTAGCCCCGAAAACTTCAACGCGTTCGCCCCTGTTGCACAGACCAAGGTATTCAACAGCATCTTCGATAGACTGACGGGTCTGGAGCGTCTCCGAATCCGCAACGTCGATAGTGCTGGAGACAAGTCTCTCATCAAGCAAGCCAAGGAAGACCTCGCTCGATTTTCGAAAGAGGCTACCCGCACCCGAACCACAGGGAGTCATTTCAGCTACCCTGACGACTTCGCCAAGGTCATTGCCATCCGGACCTACGGTGACGTCCTGCTTGGCACCTCAACGACAAAGCCCGTCTCTATCATCTACGATGAAGAGAAGTTTGCCCACGTCCTGAATAGCACCCTGTCGGCACCCACAACGGACCGCCCGGTTGCCTTCGTGAGCAACGAGATTGTGCTCTACCCCAAGAACGTCCTTCGGATTAATCTGCGTTACTACAAGCAGCCAGAGGGCCTGACTACGGCAGGGGTCCGTACAGCGTCCTTGCCTAAGCTCGGCTTTACTACCGTGGCCGGAAAGGAGGTGTACAGTGATACCGGCACGATTGACTTTGAGCTTCCCGACCACTACGTCCCCGACTTGGTTCGGGAGATGGCAATGATGGTCGGCATCAACCTCCGCGACCAAGCGGTGATGAACTACAGTAACCAGCAACCGCAACAGTAATGGCAAGAAACCTCGTCACGATTACGGAAGTGGTCAACGACTTCTTGCTGACCCAAGACGGCAGTGACTACGTCAACAACGTCAGTGAGACTATCGTACACAACTTTGCCCTGCGTGGCGTTCGGGAGCTTGGCTTCGATATGTTGCAACGGGTTCGGTCTTTGAAGCTGTCGGTCAACAGCAACGACACGGTAGACCTACCAGACGATTTTGTTCAGCTAAGTAAGATTGGTATTGTTGGGAGCGATGGCTTGGTTCATGTGTTGGGAGAGAACCCCAACTTGAACTTCTCTCAGAAATACAAAACAGACTCGGGCGGCAACAACATCGACAGCGATGGCGACGGGGTCAACGACCGCGAGGACGCAAAGACGGGCACCTCTACGCTGGGTATCTTCGGAGACGATGACTATGTGGTGTTCAGTAACTATATCTACCAGAACAATGTGGGACAGATTTACGGTCTGGGTGGTGGATTCTACCGAGGACAGTACCGACTGAACTACGACCAGAACCGCATTGAGCTGGGGGTCAACACCGACATCAAGGAGGTTGTCATCGAATACATCGCCGACGAAGCCCGCTCCGTAAACCCGACCGTCCACGTTGAGGCTGAAGAGGCCCTCCGCTCTTACATCTACTACAAGCTGGTGGAGCGCAAGAGCAATGTGCCTATGGCAGAGAAGAACCGGGCTCGCGCCGAGTACTACAACGAACGACGCAAGGCCAACGCCCGCCTCCAGTCGTTCAGTAAGGAGGAAGCCTTGAAGACCATCCGTAAGAACTTCAAGCAAGCTCCGAAGTACTAATGGCTATCGACAAGCTCATTCCCCAGTATCTCAATCAGGACGAAGATGCGCGACTCATCAAGCCTGTTGAGATGGCCGATGCCCTCAACATTCGCATCGACCACGATGCTGACGGTGACGCGGGGGTAGTCAAGAACGTACAGGGGAACGAGGCTGTAGCTGCACGCTCCACCAACGATGCAATCCCCACTGAGGGAACCAATAAGGTTGTTGGGTCTGTCAGCAGTGAAGCCAGCAAGTGCATCTATTTCTTCCTGTACAACAGTGGCGGTGCTCATGGCATCTACCGTTATAGCGTCAGCAACAACTGGTACGTCAAGCTGTACGAGGATGATGTACTGAACTTCAATCAAGACGGCTTCGTCAAGGCAGACGTTGTCATCAACCAGTTTCAGGAAGACCTCCTGTACTTCACCGATGGTCTCAATGAACCACGGAAGATTAATGCGAGCCGCGCACTACAGAATGGCTACGCAGATGAGATGACGAGCGGGACAGACTTCGTAAAGAATCTGTATCTCACCGCATGCAAACGTCCCCCGCAGACACCCATCACTTTTGAGTTCGTTACGGACCCCGAGGTCAAGCATAACAACCTCCGAGAGTCCTGCTTTCAGTTTGCGTATCAGTATGTGTATGACGACGGAGAGGTGAGCGCACTGTCCATGTACAGCAAGCTCGCTGTCAGCTCTACACATCTGGCTTACGACCAAGCCTCTACCACCCTGTTCGAGTCGGCCAACAATGTGTTGCGCCTCACGGTTCAGGGCAGCAACGGCCCGGTTGAGCGCATTCGCGTCTATGCAAGGAAGAACAATGACCAAGCCTTTTACAAGGTGGATGAGGTCGACAATGTCGCCGGTGCGTTTACGGTGGACTTCTTGAACGACAAGAGCTACCCAGTACTGAGTGACGAAGAGGCCAATAAACTGTATGACGCCGTGCCTCGCTCGGCATCCACGCAAGCCTTTTCAAACAACAGACTCTTTTACGGGAACTACATCGAGGGCTTCCCAAACATCACCACGCGCGGAACTGCCTCGCCGGTGTATCACTCGACAAAGGGCATCCCTGTAGTCAATGGTGATGTATCTACGACCACCACCTCAAACGGCAGTACGGATGCATACCGGACCGCCTTGCGTGTTTTTGGAGACATCCCTGCGGGAGAGAACAAGAACAAGTCGCTGGCCTCAGATGCCGTCGCGCGTAACAAGACCTATGACGACTATCAGATTCGATACTTGAGTTTTGATATCGACATGAGTCAGGTGCCGGAAGGCATCGAGATTGAAAGTGGCAGCGTGAGCTTTCTCGTTTCTATCTCCGCCAGCGAGGTTTCTTTTCATGCCGTGAGCTTCCGCAACGACAGCTCAGAGTCTGATGTTTTTGATGCGGGCGGCGATGTTCGGTATGTCCCGAAAGAGGGCTACTTTAAAAAGGATATTCTTGTTGGAGACACTGAAACCATCAACCCCGGCTTCGACAACAATGATAGCGACCAAGAGGGCATGGGCGGACTCTTGCTCTTCGCCCCATTTGTTAGAGACGGCAACGATGACGGAACCCTTGACTCATTCACTTTCAACAAGCCAAACGCAGCACTGCGGGGAACTTCTACATTCAAGAACCTTGTGCCCCAACAGAACATCGAGTTTGCTGTTGATTTCCAAGTCTCTAACATTTCAAATAAAACTCAGCTTATCAACGCCATCCGAAGCGAACTGATTGGTCTGACCTCGAACATCAGCGTTTCCCCGGAGTCCACCCCAGATGATAACTGGAGTCAGACCGATGACGGCACGGACGACTATGGACGAGCTTCGAAATGGTTCAAGGGCGTGACCACGATGGGTTATTTCCTCGATGAAAACGGGGGGTTCGAGGATTCAGACTTTGCAGTAAACTCCAACGACAAGGCCAGCCGCCTATGCTACCTCTGGTTTGAGGGGGGCATGGAGTTCACCATTCTCAACGCCACTTACGACGCTGGCACTGACAATATCCGATGCAACTTCTACCGTACGGACTTTGACTTCCAAGCGAGCCACCTCGCCTATGTCCATCGTCAAGACATTGTCGCTGGCGACGACAATCCGCTTACAGATTCTGGCTGGCCCAGCGCCAACAACTCCTTGAACTTCGACTACGCAGATTCAGACAACGTTGAGTTCAGTGATGGGTTGAACGAAAACATTCTGCCAGAGAATGCAGACGGTGGGGGTGAGGAGGGTGCTGTCAAGTACTGGAACGGACAAGGCGCTAAGTTTAGCTTCTCGTTTAGTGGCTCAGACCTCGCCAACAGCTCCAGCATTACTGACACCAACGACTCTCAGCTTCGTCCTATTGATAACATTGTAGAGGACGGTGCAGGTGTAGGGGGTGCGGTCCTCACTTCTTTGCGTGGCATGAGCCTTGAAGGCTTTGTCTTGCGCATTCAAGCTGACGTAAGCACAACGAAGACGTTCAAGTCTTCAGCCACTCATGATTTCGGCGTCGTCTACTTTGACGACCGGAATCGTCCGAGCTTCGTGCAGAAGATTGCTTCTGGAGAAGTTGCCCGTTTTGGTGATACGTCTCGGCTGGGCTTCAACGGTAGGTCTTTGATGGACTTGCGCCTTACCCACACCCCGCCCCCGTGGGCTACATCATACGCCCCTGTTTACAGCAAGAACACGACGTATGACATGTACCTGCAATGCACTGTCGCAGAGGCGGGGTTAGCGGGTAAGACATCCTTCACCGACATCTATTCTGGGACTGGCTCGGGCACCCGCCCAGTTATCGGCTCCGTTGGGGGCGCGGGGCTTTCTCAGTATATCATGGTGTCCCTCCGTACTCTGGAGGGAAAGTCTGTGTCGTACAAGGAGTCCAAGGGCGGCGACGTTGAGTATAAGTTCTTGAAGGGCGACAAGCTCCGCATCATCCAGTACACCGACCCGAATGGGGACGTGCTGCGACCGTACTCGGAGTTCACGGTCACCGACTTCAAATACTTTCAAGACAACGAGGAGAACCCTGTCGACATCTTCATCAATGACTCGGCGTCCGAGGAGTTCCGTCGCACTGGCTGGTGGCTCATCCTCCGTGACGATGGGGTCGAGAACTTTGACCGCTCTGCTATCGCTGGCGGAAAAGACTTTTGGTCTCAACAGGTTGTCGTAGAAATCTTCCGTCCTAAGAAGCGTGTGGACACACAGGTGTTCTATGAAATGGGAGAGCAGCGGGACATCGTCACCGCTAACTCTGTTCTGACCCACGCTGGCGACCGAGACAATACTACCGCGCCGACCTTTACAATTACTACTGTGGGGCCAGACCGGTTCCGAAGCTCCCAGCGTCTATACACTGGGGACTTGGTGCAGAAGACTGGCATCAGCGCAAACGATGAGGTTACGATTACCGGCGTCTTTGAGGACATTGATACCGGAGAGTACCTGTATTCTGTTAGCCCTCAACTCAGTAGCTTTCCAACTGGATACTCAGGGGTGACTGTCGCGACGGGCACCAACACCCCGGGAAGCGTACACCACGGCGTTATCACCTTGACCCATGGGGACTCCTACTTGCGCCCTCGGGAGCAGATGGTAAACAAGGAGCAAGAGATTACCACTGGCGGCATCACACTTCGCTTCGACCCCAGCTTGGTGGCCGAGCACACATACCGAGTGTTTCTTGTGGAGTCTCCGAACGTAAGCGACTTCTTCGAGTCTAACGCCACAGACCTTGGTCGCCCGCACCTTGAGAACCCAGAGGCTGAAGAGCTCCTGAGAAACACATCCCTAACCTACAGCAATCGGTACAGTCTGGACAACAGCCGGCTGACTCTCAGCGAGTTCAATCCTGCTCTCTTCCCGTTCAAAGACTACAACCCTCAGTATGGCAGCATCACCCACCTCATCGACGAGGGTACTGGGCTGGTGGTCATGCACGAAAAGAAAGTGGCCTTGCAGCCCGTCGAGCGCACTCTTATCGAGTCTGCTGGGGATGGACAGCTCGTGACATCTTCGAATGTGTTGGGTAGCGAACGCTACTATGCCGGTACCTTCGGACCGGGCCGCAACCCTGAAAGCGTGGTGTCTCGCTTCGGGCAAATCTATTTCTGCGACGCAGAGAGCGGACGCATCGTTCAGCTCAAGGAGGGGCAGCTTCTTCCGATTAGTGAGAACAAGATGGAGTCTTACTTCGAAAATCTGTTTGCGGCCCTGACGACTGCTACTGCGTACCCGAAGATTCCTTGCGGCTTCGACCCTGAGAACAATGAGTTTGTCACGAGTCTCTTGGAGTTGCCCAGCATCAATATTACCGTCGGCAATACCGTGGTCGGCATCGTGCCCGTTCGCACAGAACTGACAGACGGCCAAACAGAGGTCGATGCTTACGTCCGGCCCATGTTCTCAAACACGGGACTATCTAAACTGGACCAAGCCAACTTTAACTGGGACGAGGCAGATTTAGATTTTGTGTGGGACGAGCACGGGCAGGGTACAGCATACCTTGACCTCTTGTCTGAATCGGTCGGGATGTATGTGGAGCCAGACCTTGCCGGTAGTTCATCCACCATCGATGTAGATGTAGTTACATCTGATGGGTTGCACACGGCAGAGGCGACCTACAACTTGCGGACGAATGAGCTAACGCTGCCCACCACGGCAGTGCTGGGTACTAACGACAACAACGTCAGTATCACCTTCGCCAATCGTCAAGCTCAGGCGTTTAACACCCTTGCGTATAGCCCTAAGATTCAGTTCTGGCTGACCCGATACTCGTTCTCCCCGGAGATGTACGCCAGTATCCAGAACAAGTTCTTTAGCTTCAAGGATGGTGCGATGTATCGACACAACACCAACGCCGCGTACAATACGTTCTACGAGGTGCCGTACAGCTCAGAGCTCACCGTCATCAGCCGAGGCCACCCGTCACAGATTAAGGCGTACAACGCGATGTCCTTAGAGAGCGATAGTGGCAACTGGTCTGTGGCGTTGAGCAACAACACTCAAGCTGCAACTATTGGAACTACAGAGTGGGACGAGCGTGAGGGGATGTACTACACCCACATCGGTCGAGACGAGGGGACAGACACCGACAACACGTCTCATCGCATCCACCTCGGTGTCATCTCAGCCATCGATGGTGCCAAGGTGACCATGACTTCTCGCATCAGCAACTTGCCTTTTGGCATTGGCGACGCCGTGTATCAAACGAATTCTAGCAAGACCGATATTGAAGACGCCTCCGCTACGATTAGCAGCGTCGATTCTCGCACTGCGATTACGGTGAGCGACGCAAGCAACCTTGTGGTTGGTCGGGACCTGTTCGCATACTCTGCGGCACGGTCAAACGGAGACCCGATTCGAGATTACTACCTTCAGGCGGCAATGACCAATGCAGCGACCACAGCGCACGAGCTCCACGCCGTCAACTTCAACTTCGCCCCGTCGCCGCTTCACAACGAAAACAATAAGTAATGGGACCAGAAAATGTAAACTTGGCTTCTGAGCTGGCTGGCACTACACCAACCCCGCCCTCGACTCTATCGGCACCGACGATGGACAACAGCGCCCTTGGTGTAGGCATGATTGCTGAGGGATTCGGTCAGACCGTTGGCGGCATCATGGACATTGGCGCCGGACAGAAGGCTTTCAAAGAAGGCAGGGCAGAGTTGGCGACAGCGAATGCAAACCTGCAGAAGCTAATGAACAGTCAGCCATCGCTGTCTACGCCATCAGAGTACTTTGACGCGGTTAAGAATGCATACGACCAGAGGCTCGTCCAGATGCGCACCGAGGACATCAATCGTTCTCTTGCCACCACTGCTCAGTCGGCGCAACAGTTTGGAGCACGCGGTCTGGGGGCTACTCTGGCGGCATCTTCACAAGCCCAGCGCCAGCAGCGACAACTTGCATTAGACCAACAACAACAACAGACTCAAGCCTTGACGAACTTAGCGGGGGCCCGAGAGCGCGAGCGAGATATCCGCGAGCGGCGCTCAACCCGTGACATCGAGTATGGCTTTGATGCTAAAGCAGCGGCGGAAGCTAAGAAAGAGATGGGGCGGCAGCAGCGGAATGAGGGTATCGTAGGTGCTCTCACGGGCCCGATGCAAATGGCTGCAGGGGTGGCGACCATGGGCATGGCAAAAGGTGGCGCTGTACAGAAAACGCCGGGGGCCTACTCGCATAAAACCAATGAGCTTCCTGTCGTTGATAAGAATGGAAACGAAACAGGAGTGTACCTCACTGGTGGTGAATACGTCTTCAACCCACAGGACTCCAAGAAGATGTTCAAGATGGCAAAGAACGACAAGAGCAAGCTGGGACGGTTTGTCTTTGGTAGGCTCAAGAAGTTTGAGAAGGAACTGAAAGACTTTGAAAATGGCTGACGGCATTCGATTTAAGACGGGGTATGTAGCCTCACCAATTAGTTACTCAAACCTTGGTCGAGAAGCGGGGAAGAGCATCGGCGACTCTCTTCGTGTGATTGAGCAGGAGCGTCAACGACGCTCTGCTTTGACGGACCAGCAGTTTGGGTTCAGTAAGACGGCTCAAGAGCTTGTCCCCTCTGCCATCAACGAGCGGTACCGCAGCGGCGCACAGATGTTGCTCAACAACCTGCAGTCTACAGCGGCGCAAGCCAAGCTGGCCCCAACTCAAGAGAATCTGTCTGCATTTCAGATTGCGAAGCAGGAGTACAACGACTTTAAGAATCTTGCGGTCTCCGTTTCCAGCATGAACAATCAAACCGTAGCCAACATTCGGAAGAATGCGGTGCGCGGTATGGTCGGCACGAGCGAAGAAAACCTCGCCCTGTTCAACCAGTACAATACTATTCCGCAGTATAGCTTGGTAAACGGTCGCTTGACTGTCATGCAAGACGGCCAGCCTGTGGCGTGGCGAGACTCGAACATTGGAGACATCAACGATGTGTTCGTCCCGCAGATTCAGGCTCCAGAAACGGAGTACGCCAGTAATACGCTATCAGATTCTCTGTACAGCTCAAAGTTTTCTGCCGAGGTAGACAGCTATCAGCAAGCAAGTGCACGAGGATTCTTTACGGGTCAAATCAATGAAGAGCTGCTCAATGCGAACGTCACGCAATCCATCAACAACAAGATTGCCACTCGACCTGATGCGCTGAAGACCATCGCTTACGAGGCACACAAGCGCAACAACCTGCCGATGCAAGACCAGTTGACTACGGAAGACTTGGACGACGCACTGGTGGCATACAATCCCGCAGCCCACGCTATCAAAGTGGGTGGAAAGGCCATCTCTTCTGGCAGCCTTAACGCTCAGGGTCAGTTTGTGTTTGATGTTAGTGACGAGGACTTGGCTAACTCAGACCTGTCCGCAGAAGAGAAACAGCAAGCCGATATGTGGCGTGTTGCTGTTGGGCAATACTACGAGGAGGTGGGGCTGAACATCCGCAATCGGATGCCGAAGAAAGACCAGACCGCTGCCGAGCAACGGTTTGTCCTGCAGCAGCAGAAAGCTGACGAACGTGACGCCGCTCGCACCCAAGCCGCCCTCGACAAGGCCACTCAGGAGGCCCAAGAAGACGCTGCCGAGGCTCGACTTGAAGCTGAGGGAGAGGTGCGAGAGCAGCTTGCTACAGCCCCGGGACTGCAGCGCAGCGAAGAAGGTTATGTCATGGCCGTAGGCAACGCCACCGACTACACTATCCCCGGGCCGGAAGGCAACATCGTCGTGACGAAGGTGAAGTACAACGACAGTGGTGCCGTAACTGGATACGAGATTAAAGACGTGGGTCAGGACATTACCGAGATTCTACTGAACGAAGAGTACACTGAAGAGGAAAAAAATCGCCGCATTCAACAAGCCATGGCCGGTACACGGTCACAAACTGTTGATGTTACCGATGACCGGTTTGGGGACATTACCAACTCCCTCAAAAACAAAGACGTAGCCACATCTCGCCAACCACCCCGAACCCTTGACGAGCTTGCGGCCCGCAAAATCCGGGCGCACCAAGAGGGGCAGATTGGTGACGGCGTACTCGGGGGTCGCGGTATGGGCACTGTTAGCTTTGATGAAGAGGGCAATGTTGTGATTGGCGGTGACTCTGAGATTGACCTCGACGAGATATACGAGCAAGAGACTGCAGGATAATCGTTAAATTAGCGGCTACAGAAGACTATGGACGAAGAGCTGCGAATTCAACTGGAGGAGGCTAAGGCTTCTGGTGCTACAGAAGGAGAGCTGAGGCAAATCATTCGTGATTACTTAGCCGAAAAAAAAAAGTCCGAAGTGTTGCCATTGGACTCTCCTATGGAAACAAGTGCTACGGATGTTTCCTCGAGTATCGCTCCGGACTTACAACAAGAAGTTGGTTCTTCGGATTCAGAGGAAGTAGAGTCGACGAGTGAGCCCGCTCCAACGGGCATGCCGGAGGAGCTTCGCAGTTACCTTACGGACCTCCGTGCTTTTGGCGCCAATGAAGATGAGCTTCGCGATGCCGTCAAGAAGTATCAAGAGCAGCCGGAACAAGAGCAGACTTTCGAGTATCGTATTGGCGATGAGGTGATTAGCCAAGAGGAGGCACAGCTCCTCGACACCTACCAACAGTCTTACAACACGCGCCTTCGTGAGATGGCAGTGGAGCAGTTCTCTTTGGAGACATACAACGCTTCGCGACCTGACCGCCCTATCAACCTCACCAACATGAGTGAGGCGGAGAAGGAGCAGCTACGTCTGGAAACTATCGAGCGCATCATCAAGGAGAACGACCAGATTGATGCGCAAGATGAGCTTGCCGCCGGCATGTACCAAGAGCGTGCGGAGGAGCTTGCTTCACTAAGGAGTTTCTTCAGCTCGCCGGCAGGCGAGGCGCTCTTGCAACGCGAAGGCGTGAGAGACATTGAGGAGTGGGTGCATACGCGCAATGCTAAAGCGGCCTACGAGTCTCGTAGCGGCCTTCCCGGGATGCCCTCTTTTGACATCCCTTTCCTTGAGATGAATCTTGACAAGCGTTACTACGACGCGGTTCAAGAAAACCGTCGCAACTTTACCAATGAGGTTCGACGCAGGGTAAGCGAAGACGTAAAAGCTATTCTGCCCGAAGAACAGCAGACGCCCGAGGCTTTGGCAGAGCTGGAGCAACGACTCATCAAAGACCGTGGCATCTCTCTGGACCTTGACGGAAACAAGATGTACAACGCCCGCCGCACCCTGACGGGTAGCGTCTGGTGGGACAACAACCTTGGTGGTTTGAGCGCCAGTCTCGCGGGCATGGTTCGAGCGGGCGCCGAAGGGTTTGGTCTTATCGACTACGAAGCCAATGCTGAGGGTCGTCGAACCTTGATTCAACAGTGGCAAGATTCCTCAAAGGCCATTATGAGTCAGCCCATCGAAACACCGGTGGAGAAGCTCATGCAGGGTGATGTTGCTGGTTCTATCTATGATACGACCGCCATGTTCGGTAGCAGCATGCCCCTGATGGCCGTGGCTATTGGCACTGGTATTGTCACTAAGAGCCAGAAAGCCGTGGCACTTGCTACGACGTTCGCTGGTTCGGCTACTGCCTACGCAGATTCGGTTGACGAGAAGTTCTATAAGGAGATGAGCGGGGCCCAACAGGCCGGGTATCTGCTCTCCATGGGAATCTTCGAGGCTGCGCCAGCTATGGTTGGTGCGCACATCATGACTCGTACCGCAGCCGCGATGCGAGCCGCCGGCTCCGCTGCTCAAGGCAGCGTTTATGGTGAGATGGCAAGGGGCTTTTTGGTCAACACGTCTCGCGGCATCCTTGAAGAGGCTGTTACTGAGGGGGTTACAGCCGGAGGTCAGTATGCCACCACGATGTTTGCCAAGGGTCAAGACCCGACATACGAGGGCTTCATCAACGCAGTGAAGGAGGGCGCGTATGCCGGGGGCGTGTTGGGTGGCGCTATCTCTGGCGGCACCGGCTCGGCTATGATTTTGGCAAAGGGTGCGGACGCCATGTTCTTGGACCGCATTGAGATTACCAAGTTGATGGAGGAGACCGCCGAGCAAGAGAATGCTTTCGGTCGCTCAGAAGTTGGTAAGCGTTTGCTCAAAGCTGTTGGGCGCGTGAGGAAGGGGATGAAAGACCGCGAGGCTTTCTACGCTGCTATTGAAGCAGAGAACGAAGGTGACTTCAAGTCGCTGCTACAGATTCAAGCCAGCCTTGCGCGGTTGTCTTTGCTACATCGTCGAACCACCGGTGACCAACGGGCTAAGGTCCGGGCCGAGATGGACGCCCTGCTCAATGAGCGGGCTAAGATTGAGAAGAAGTACGACGAGCAGTTCGACCTCGACACAAAGAAGGAGCGGAAGCGCATCCTTCAATCGGTGTCCCGCATCGACAAAAACTTCGAGAGCTACTTGCAGTTTGCCAAGGGCACGGACACTACGATTCGCATCGAAGAACAAGACGACCCTGACGCTACGCTGGCACGCATCGAAGAGGTGGCCCTTGGAGACTTGAGGAACAACCCCAACGTGGACCCGAAGGCGGTGATAACGAAGTTCATGAGCACCGACGGTCAAAGCCAAAGTGTTCGGAACGCCTTCACCGTAGCCAAAGCCCTGCGCAACATCACCAATGCGGTGACGGGTAAGAACGCAGAAATCTTCATCCACTCTAACCTTGAGGCGTTTGCTGAAGCCACAGGCAAGGCCATTGAGGACATTGGTCGAGGGCTGTACCGAGTCGATGGCAGCATCCACCTGCTTCTCCCGGCACTAAAAGAAACCACAGCTTTCCACGAGGGCTTTCACCACTTCCTTGTTGAGGACTTGGGCTCTAAGGAGGGCGGCGTTAGTGGTGCGGTGACCGGCATGGCAGAGGTCTTGGCAAAAGCCATCAAGGGTACCGAGCTCGAGGCTGACATGCTCTCGTTCTTGGCTGCCAGCGGCGTCGACCTGTCTCAGTACACCAAGCGGTTTGGCTCTCGACTGGACCTGACCAACTTGTTTAGCACCAATGCCAAGGCCGCCGACGAGTTCCTTGTAGAGCTCTTGGCTCGCATGGCATCAGGGCAGGTGGACATCAAGTTCCGCAAGTCCATGGTGCGGGCGTTTACCGAGTACGTCAACGGCTACCTAAACAAGGCCGGCCTCAACGTGGGCACCCTGCCCAGAGCGAAGACCGAAGACTTGGTCGACGCAATAAAGTTCCTTACTGAGCGTTTTGCTCAAGGAGCAGACCTTACCGAAGCACGCGGCACCCTGCAGGAAGCAGCGGACCGTATGTTTGATTCTGACCAACAAGTCCAGTTTAGAAATGAAGGAGACACCAAGTCCCAAGCAGTCGCAGGAAACAGACTCTTCAATGAGCCTCTCGCGGAAGTTGCAGAAATTGCGGATAGATATTTTGAAGGAGCCTTTGGGCGACGCCGTCCTCGGTTCTTCGGCACCCGCCAGCTCGACCGAGAGCGAGCCAAGCGAATAAGCGATGCCTTCATCGCCATGGACGATGTCGTGGCGAAAGGCGTTACGCTTGAAGAAGCCCGAGCGGCAGGTGACACCAAGACCATCGAGGTCTTTGAGGCTTACGACGCGATGGTTCAGGAGACCCTCGCTCAATACGAAGCCATTCAAGAGGCGGGTTATGTAATCGAAATCAACAACGAAGAGCCGTATGCGAACAGCGCGGACATGATTGCTGACCTGCGCGACAACAAGCGCATCAAAATCTTCTCGACCGAATCTGGTTTTGGAAGTGAAGCGATTACCCCTCGCATGCGAGAGCTTCAGCCCCTATTGGCTGAGACTGGATTTGAGGATGTCAACGGGGTGCCCCTGTTGGCTAACGACATCTTCCGTGCGGTTCACGACTTCTTTGGTCACGCCGAGCTGGGCAACAGCTTCGGCCCCAAGGGGGAGGAAAACGCATGGCTGGTACACTCCCGTATGTACTCACCGTTGGCTCGACGGGCTATGACGTCTGAGACACGGGGTCAGAACTCCTACGTCAACTTTTCTGGCGTCAACCAGCGCATCGACGAGATGCGGGAGCAAGCTCGCGAGCTTCGTGACAACGGGCGGTTTGATGAGGCACAGGCTTTGGTCAATGAAATCTATGAGCTTGCCAGCTTTGCAGACCAGAAGGTCGGCATCATGCCTGACGAGTTTATCGAGATTGATGAGAGTTTTGAGGGCGACGCTGACCGCGTGTCGAGTCAGCTCAACACCGAGAGAAGCATTGACCAGCAGCTCAAGGACAAGGCCCAGCCGCTGGAGATGTTCCGGAAGACTGACTTAGAGAGGCTCTTAGCAAAGGGCATGATGATACACGGAACCGCCGTAGAGATTACTGAGTTTGACGAGCAGTACATCAACCGGTTCGTGTACGGGTACGGGTTCTACTTCACTGACAATGTGAATCAGGCTGCTGATTATGCCAATAACCAAGACGGCGACACGCCACAGGTAACCTTCATTGACACCTACAATCTTCGGCTTGTTGATGAAAGGCTAATGTTGGAGGATGTCGACGTCAAGTTGTTGGCGAAGAGACTACCAGACATTCTTACTGGCAGGGTCAAGAACAGGCTGATGGAAGGCGTCGTCGACAAGGGGGTAGAGACCATCCGCTACAGCGAGGAAGAGGCGGACGCCATTGTAAACGCAATGATTTCTACTTGGAACTCTAACCTTGAGTATCTCTTTGATGCCGAGCTTGATGAGGATGGCGACCTCGAGTTTGATGTAGACGAAGTCATTGAGGTTCAAGAGTATCAAACCTCTATCCTGAGCGAAATCACTGATGCTTTCGCAAATGAGAACAAGGTGGATGAGTTGTTTGGTCCCAACGCAAGCACATTGTTTGACCTCAGTGGCTCCCCGCTTTATGCCAAGCTGTGGGGCATGGCGTTCTCACAGTCCTTGGTAGAGGTCATGAGCATCGATGGCATTAACCTCCGTGTGGGTGACACAAAGAATACGGTTGTATTCAACTTTGACAGGCTGTCCGATGCGATTAGAGAACGGCCTGAGATAGAGCTTGGTCCTGACGCCCGTGCCTACTACGAAGCGAAGCGTGAGGAGTTTGAAACACGGCAGGAAGAGGAGCAAGATTCGCAAGACCTGCTTGACATCGATAGCTTGTTCGATAAAGACCAAGCCGTTGACGATTCTCCTAACCACATCGAGAATGCCCGCCAATTTGCTGGGGCATCCAGCATCCGCAACGGGGTAGAGTTTAAGCAAGCCCTTCAGGCTCGGTTTAAAAACGTATCAGACGAGCTCAAGCGAGAGTACAAGCTCCGCTCTTTTGACGGAACCAAAGACAACAACGAGCCCCTGAAGAAGTATCTGGTCGACGCCTATGTCAGCGAGACCCTGCTCGCAATGCAGGAGTTCCCTGAAGCTATCGGCTGGTACGACTTCAAGACCCGGGCGGCCATGGAGATTATGTCTGAGATTCATCCTGAACTCAAGACCGACCCCGAGGCTACGATGGCATTCAAGATGGCTGTTGCCATTACCTCTAACGGAAACAAAGTCAACGAAAACTTTGAGGCCGCCGACTCAGTCTATCGTGAGTGGAAAGAGACTGGCAAGTTTAGGGAGGCGGGCAACGTGGGCAATCAACGCGCTTCCATCGACAACACGTTCAAGATGCTCAACGCAGTGCTGGAGCAAGTCAGCTTAACCGAGCTTGAAACATTCTTGACAACGAAGTTCAAGGTCAAGGACTTGCCCAAAGGCTTGGTCACCGGAGAGTTGGTTGATGCTGAGGTGTTTGGCGCAGCCATGCTGGGAAGTAAGATTGGCAATGGGTTCTTGATGAACCTGCTTGGCAACTTTGACCAGCTTACCATGGACCGCTGGTTCATGCGGCAGTACGGTCGACTGACTGGTACGCTACTGAACCGTGACCCCAAGAAAGTGGCGAAGGCCCGAGGCAGGGTCAAGGATGCTTTGGCTCAAATCAAGGGTGACCGTCAAACACAGGCCGTGCTGCGAAGCGTCATCGGCCCGTACTCCAAGCTGGGACTGGATGGGGTGGCGAAGGCTGTGCAAAAAGCCTCTATCCTGAAGTCCAAACGTGAGCAGCTTATGGCAATTCCTGCCCTAAACGAGTTGCGCAAAGCATCTAACAGCTACGTCACCAACAACAACGGCGAGGTTGAAGCACCCGCTGGGGGTAGGCACAGGAAGTTCTTGCGTGATGTGTTTGACCTCATCCAACAGGAACTGAAGGACACGCACGGCGTGGACATTACCATCGCCGACCTTCAAGCTGTCAACTGGTACCCAGAAAAAGCCCTTTACCAATCCTTCAAAGAAAACCGCACCAGTCAAGATGGAAGACAATCAATCAACAACGAAGAGCAACCCGACTACCAGTCAGCCGCAGAGCGAGTCGCCCGCCGGAACGGCGTCAGCGTCGAAGCCATCGAAGCAGCTATTGGAAGAGTCGATGGAAGACCTGAGCAACTTCGAGAGGATGTCGGAACAAGAATTGATGAAGGTGGCGAACGAACTGGCGAAACTGATTCGGGCTCTGTAGACCAAACGATTGAGGCTATCAAGGGGGTGATGGGCGACAAGTCCCAAGCCATCTCCTCAGCCACAGACCTCGCAGGGTTTGCCAAGGCGCAGGGCGACCTGATTGCCATCATCGCAGACTTCATCGACAAGAACACTCCCGGCCCACGCCTGAAGCGTGACCGCCGCAAAAAGAAACCCTTCACATTCGAGTATGGTAGCTCTCAACTGGAAGCCCTACAGCGCACAAAGAAGGAAGTCATGGCTGTTCTTCAAGCCAACGGCATGTCGAAGGCTGATGCGGACGCACTATATAAGCAAGCCCTCGCATACAAGCGCGGGCGCAACTCCGGCAAGCGACTTGCCACCAATCAGGTTCGCAAAGTGTTGGGCAAAGAGGTTCGGCTCAAAACAACCGAGGCCCGGCGCCTGAAGAAAGACCTTGACAAGCTCAGGCTAAAGGCCACCACCGTCGACGAGTTCTTCAAAGAGGCGATGGAGCTCATCAACGACCGCATGGCAAAGCGGAAGTCCGACCCCTTCACCCGTGGTCAAATCAAGAAGCTCATGGCTATCGCCCGTGGCGCTACCAAGGTCAGCGCGGCGCGGTTGACCAAAACCAAGAAAGACGGGGGTGACCCACAAGATGTTATGCAGTCGTTCATCGACCGCATGTCCGCCATCTTCGACCAGCAAGATGCCAAGGCTGCTATGAAGCAGTACCTCGACAGCCTTTCTGCTATCCGTAAGATGCAAGCCAAGCTGAAGGGCAAGGCCAAGCAGCCCGCTCGGGGTAAGGCAGCGAAAAGTATCGCCAGCTACCAGCGTGCGATTGCAATGCTCAACGACATCGATGCGCGTCTCCTGCCCGTCCAGAAGATTGAGGAGTTCATGATGCTGTTGACTGCGGCGGATAGCTCTACGAACAAGGTCAAGACCCAGAAAGGTGAAGAGGGTCGAGAGGCTCAGATTCCCGTCCGCTTCGAGGCGTCTCGCCTCGAGGCTAAGGCTTCGCAGTTCAAGGTCATGGAGGAGCTGGGCCGCATCGCCTTCTTCCGCGCTAAAGCCGAGCGTCTTGCAAAGAAGAACAAGACCCAAGTAGAGGATGAGTTCCAGAAGCTGGTCAAGGGCTATGCCCTGTCTAAGATGTCTTCGTCCAAGCGTGCCATCCTTTTGCGGATTGAAAGGCACAACGCCGCCAATCCGAACGACCAGCTTGATGCTGGCAACCCAGCCGACTTGGAGCGTATCATCGAAGAGATTGCTGAAGAGCGCACGAAAGATGAAGAGGACATTGTTCGCGCTCTTGTGGATGACGCTCTCCTTCCCTTGGTCGCCAGCAACATCGACAAGATGATGGAGGACCCCGATGTCCGGGCCATCATGGGCGAGCTGGTTGCAGACTCAAAGGATGTTTTGGACCTGCGAGACAGGTTGATGAGGCTGGACAAGGCGACCTTGATTGCTTTGGAGTACCGCCTAAGCGACTACGTTATCAATGACTCCGTGTTTGGCATGGGGTATATGGCGGCGAAGATTCGGGGCAAGCTGGACTTGGCAGACAGCATCAGCGACTTGAACCTCAAGCCACGAACCGCTCGCCTACTTGCAGCCACGTCGGTTCTGGACACCATCGACAGCTTTCTTCGTTTTATGTTCCCAGTGGACAACGCGACCAACGCTAAGATTCGAAGAGCGATTGGGTTTTCGGCTATCGAACGGTCGTTCGCTATTGCCGACCGAGTTCACGCCGACGATACAGCGGCTCTCGAGGAGTTTGTGTCTGAGCTGGAGGGGGACGTTACATCTGTTATGGCCCGTGCCATCGCACAGATATACAGCATGTCTCGTCAGGTCCCACAGAATCAAGACGGCACCCCAGACATGGATGCCGCTCAATGGTACCTCGCTTTGCGTGATGCGATGAAGCGCACTATCGAACACAACCGCCAACAGGATGGAGTGTACACTGAAGACGACATCGCACAGCAGGAGGCCGCCTTTGATTTCCTGTTTGGAACAACAGACAGCCTCCAAGACTTGCAGAGCAAGGTGGAGCAGGAGCAGGGGGATATCGCCGCCCTTGTCGACTTTATGGTCGACATGCATAAGACGAAGCAGGATACCTTTGCTGACTACGTCCAGCGATACCTCGGCAAGGAGCTGGCTCTTGAGGAGTTCTACACCCCCTTCAAGGTTATCCCTAAATCTCAAAACGAGAACTACGACTTCATCGTTGAGTTGCGCAACACCATGCGCGACCGTTTGCAGGAGATGTCTCTGAGCAACACCAAGCGTGTGGCTGGGGCCAGCTTCGAAAGAAACAAGCGGTCCATTATAGGAACTAAAAACTTACTTGGTCTCGACTTCATTGGCATCAACGAACGTGTGTTGCGGGAGAATACCATTCTGTCGTACACCGTGGGGGATATGCTGGCCGCACGCTTTGCTATGGACAGTGATGCGATGGATAAGGCGATGCCCAACCAGAAGCTGAAGTTCCGGCTTCGGGACATGATGGCGGAGTACGCCACTCAGGACCGGTCCAGCAACGACCTGTTTAAGGAAACAATGACCACGAGCCTTTTTGGTAGGATTCCAAACCCGCTGCCTCTGATGCGTGACGCTTTGGTGGTGAGGGCCTTTGGCGGATTTATCACCCAAACTCTAAAGCAGTCTACGGTTCTTATCAGCGTCGTGTCCAGCGCAAAGAATGTACCCCAAGCCACACAGTATTTGACGACGTTGATTGCGGAGATGGTGTACTACAACCTACAGAATCTTGCGCAGAAAGACACCAAGCTCATGCTGGCTAACGACGGGCGGTTCGACCTTCTGGCTATGTCCCCTGTCTTCAGTCGTGACTTTGAAGCTGGTCAGATTGACCCGTTCACTGGGCGGTTAGATTTGGACCCAAGTTGGTTTAAGCGCAACAAGAAAAAGCTGACCGACATCTCCCTAAAGAACTTGAAGGGGACAGATAAGGTGGCTGCTCTTGCTTCGTGGTTCACCTTCTACGGAGACTACCTCATCACCACCGGAAAGGTGGGCAGTTACTCTGAGATTAATTGGGCAGAAGAGGCGGCCCAGCCAGACATGGATGCCCTGAGCTACGCTGACAGCTTGGTGTCAAAAGACCAAGCGGCCTCGACTCCTCGTCAGGCGGCGGGTATCTACAAGAACACCAGCAGTCTTGCGGGATTGTTCCTGAACACCTACCTCACGTTTGCTCGCTTTGCCTTGAACAAGAAGCGTAGCGTAGGTTCGGATTTTACGCGCATCTTCTACGGTGCTGATTTATCGGCTCGTGCGGATGGCGCTCGCTCTATGGTTGGACACATTGCCGAGCTCACGGCGTTCTCTGCAATCAGCAGGGTCTTCCTTCCGTACATGGCGTCTTTGATTGTGGGTGACGATGAGTATGAACGTTTGCGCAGCAAGGCCGAGCGTTGGTACGGTGTACTGGGACAAGTGCTTATCGACCTCTCTCCTCTGCCTCCGCTTGAAGCCATCGACAATGACATGAAGTACTTGCTCACCAAGTACATCCTGTTCCCAATGGACAACGGATTTGACTTCCAGAACTACGATGAAGAGTTCGAGAGGTGGGTGTCCAGCGAGGGTGGCGTTCCGATTTACAACCGGGGGGAGACCCGCACCTCCGTTGACTTCTTGCTCGGCCCGCTGACGGGCAACGCTGATGAGTTCATCCGCTCAGTTACTGAGCTGTACGACGCCACCAAGGTTACAGGCAGAACAGGAAAAGAATATTACATCCGCCCTGAAGACAGGGCGCACATGCAGATGCATTTCCTCTTGAAGGCTACGCTGTCTGCCGCCGGCTTCTTTGGACTTGGCGTGAAGGAGCTTGACATGATTGCCAGCAAGTTGGACGACTTGCCGCGAGAGAGGTCCCTCGACAGCGAAGAAGAACTGATTGCATACGAGCAACTGGTTATGTCTCTGCTTGGTGAAAGCAAGGTGGCCCAGATGCTGTCCGGTGAAAGCCCGTCAGAGAAGCTGACAGAGCTCATCATGGAAGCTATGAAGGAGTCCCCCATGGAGGCCGAAGCTGTGCGGCGCCGGTTCAATGGTGGGGTCAACGAGCTGACCGCAGAGTTTGTTTTGCGCAAGCAATACCCCGACGGATTTAATAAGTACATCCGAGAGATTCGAAGCCTTGAACAATCCATCAGGGGTGCCCGCGACTACCACTTCTACATGGAGCGGCGACGGGAGAAGATGGAGCCGGACGAGTACCGCCTCTTGAAAGAAATGGCGGACGTATACGCAGCCCAGCTCCACCCATCATGGCTACAACAGGACGCTTACTATAACCTCGTAGAATGAAACTTGAAGTACTACGCATCAGCTCTCAACAAGACTCAACCTCTGGCCTTCTATTCGACATAACCAATGACAGAAAATTCCTTTGCTATACTCTTGAAGACGAGTATCGAGAAAACAAAGTCGTGGGTGAAACGCGTATCCCAGCAGGGACATACCGCCTTTCGCTCCGTGAGTGGGGCGGATTTCACGAGCGTTATGCAAGGCGATTCCGGAATCTGCACAAAGGCATGCTGTGGGTTAGGGATGTTCCTAACTTCACTAACATCCTTATTCATTGCGGCAATACTGATGAGCATACTTCCGGTTGCTTGCTTCTCGGTCAAACTCAAACGAGCAATGTTGCAAGCCCTGACGGATTTGTGGGACGTAGTACAGAAGCGTATGTCCATGTTTATCCTGTGGTTGCAGACGCTTTGGAAGCGGGCGAAGAAGTAACCATCACCTATGTCGACTTCGCATGAGCAAGAAGAAAATCAGAGACACCAAGGTCGGAAAGTGGTTGAGCGAAAAGGCCCCCGCTGTCCTCGATGCGGTGGGCGATGCACTGCCAGACCAAGGGGTGCTCGGCATGGTCAAGCGCCTCGTGGACGGGGAGCCGGACTTGACCCCGGAGCAGAAGCTGGAGTTCGAGCGCATGCTACATCAACACGAGATGTCTGCACAAGAGAATGTCACTCGACGCTGGGAGGCAGACATGCGGAGCGATGTACCCTTAGCGAAATACATCAGGCCCAGTATGCTGATAGCCTTGTTCGTGGTCTTCGTAACGCTGACAGTCTGGGACGGGATTGACCAGACCTTCATGCCCCCAGAGAACTACCTCAACATCCTAGAGCTACTCATGCTCACGGTGTTCGGTGCGTACTTCGCTGGCCGCACTATTGAGAAGGCTACTCAAACTCGTAATCCCTGAAGTCACGGATATAGATGGGGGTCTTCTGACCAACGTAGGCTGAGAGGACATTGAAGTCCATGAACTCCACGGCTTCTTCCCAGAGCATTCCGTCCTGTCGCACGAGGCAGTTGATGCATTCCCAGTAGTCGTAGACAGCTACGGGGTTCATGCCTTCGGTCACACCTATGAGGGCGTCGTCAAATCCTGTAGCGATTAGACACTCGTTCTGCTTCAGCGTTTCCAGCAACAGCTCCTTGTCTTCTACTGCCCTCATGACTTCAAGTCTTGACAGCGAAGAAACATCTCTCCTGAACTGCGGTCGAGCTTCTTGATGGCGAGGTACAGCGAGCGCGAGTTGCTCTTGACCTTGGCCCGCTCTTGCTTAGTAGAGTCAGTGCCGAGGTTGCAGTACAGGGCCGCATCGATGCGGAGCAGTTCGTCTACCTTCTGCTTGGTATCCCAAGTCTTGAACTCGAGAATCTTGTCGATGTCGTTAACCGTGTATGCCATTGAGTATGGTGTTTACCTTCCTACGCACTTCATCCTCTCTGCCCTTTGGAACCCTGTCTTCAATGACATTCCAGATTGGCTGGAGGCGCTCGGCTTTCTGCTTCAATCTAAGCATTCTTTCGCGTAGGTCTTGCGACTTACGTTCGACCGACCGAAGCCTGTCTTCCAGTTCGATGACCCTGTCTCTGAGCTGAACCCTGTCCATTCTGTAGAGCGGATTGAACTGCCCCTTAAACAGTTTGTCCAGCTCGTAGTAGTTGTCGCGAAGTCGTTTGTCTGCTTGCGTAAACCCGTAGAAGTTTCGGCAGTAGTGACACACCGTGGCGTGATTGATTCCCAAGTAGCTGGCAACATCCACCTTCGTGTGGCCCCTGCCAATCAGGATGTTGGCGAACACAAACCTGCCATTGACGTACTGGCGTTTGCGGGTGCGCTTCCTAATCGAAATGTCAAAGACATCTTCTACTGCTTCCCGCAGCACATCAAAGTCCCTTGTTACTGCTTCATCCATGATGTGAACATAAATGGTCGTCTGTCAATAAGCAACACCACTTATTCACAATCGGCCTGTGTGTTCAGGGAGTGAGCTCGATGGTCTTCAAGAACCCGCTGTCAGGGTGAGCGATGAGTTCGTCAATGGGCGGTGTCCACCCTTTGGCATTGTTGTCTCCAAACGCTTTGTTGCCTCGCGTAACGTAGTCCGCTGATTCAAGGTGACTCAACAGTTGGTCGACGTCAAAGGTGTACGCCACTCTCTTGTCTTCGTCCTTGATGATGTAAACCATGTACTCAGCCTCAAGGCTATAGATTCCACACTGCTCGTCACGCGTAGTGCTCCAGTACTCAAAGTAAAAGTTTGGTGGTTCGTTCCTTCGGTTGGCCCAGTACATGGCTTTCTCGTCGTACTTCACCTCATACTTCACTCCGGTGTCATCCCTGACATCCCAGTAAGTCTTTCCTGTAGATACCTCGACGTTTTTGTAGCCAAGCCCTTCAAGGTGCTTTACCCACAGGAGCTCCCCTTCGTCACCCTTGGCGAAGCTCATTGTACTCTTGACAAGACCACTTGATAGCATCGACTTCCAGCCCCACCTTCTTGCGGAACTGCTTGGTCATATCAAGTACTTCTTCCCAGTCGTCCTTTGGAGTACCGTCTTCGTTGTGCAGAGCCTCGTAGAGCTCAGTCGTTAGTCTGTGTATCTCGAGAGTACTAAAAGCGTACAGCTCACTCGTCCGTTGTGGTGTCATGTCTCTGGATGATTGCTATGGTTTCGTCTACCTGCTTCTTGTTCTTCGGGATGAAGAGCATGTAGTCGTCCATCTCATTCTCCATGAGATATTTAAGAAAGAGCTTCCACCTCAGCGGAAAGGTGTGCTGGCTCGGGACGTAGCCCTTCGTCTCGATGATGAACTTGTGTTCGTGCGATACAAAGTCGGGGGTGTATTTGATGGGCAGGACTATCCTGCCGGTGGCGTTAGACATCACGTCCTTGCCACGGGTTGCTTTCCTATACTCAGTGGGATACCGGAACGACTCCTGTAGGACAAACTCCTCCGGTTCATACTTAAACTGGAGCTTGGCTTCCTTCAGTTGGTCGTAGCAGTACGTTTCAAGATTCGACTTCAGCGTCTGTCCGCCCCGCTTAAGGTCTCTTTTTTTGGCAGACTTTTTCCGGTGAGGTCGAGTAAGATTCTTCTTGTACGCCGGCACTGACCGGAAATTACAACTTAATCCTCCATGAAATATAGCTGTTCGCCTTTCAGTTTTTCACTCAGCGGTGCGAACAACCGAGGGTTCGGGCCAGCCAATCCAAAGCCAGTAAAGAAGCTGTTGAGCTCAAACATGAGTGGCGATGAGAACGGGGTGGGCTGGCCGCCTGTCTCTACCTCCCTGACTTTCCTGACGTGCATCTCCATAGTCCGGCGCATGCCGGGGTCCATGTGCTGGACCTTCCGGTGCAATGTGATGAAACAGTCGCAACGATTCACCCACTTGCCTCCGTGCTCAGTGTCTTCGGCATACGGCGCTTCCTGTAATCCGTCACTTCCCTTGCGACGTTGACTCTCGGTCACGCTATGAGCATTCACCCACAGCGCAATACCTACTCTGTTACAAAAAGTCAGGAACTCACTTGCCGCCTCGTAGTGATACTCGTGTACACCTACCCCACGACTTGCATTGAGGTCAATCTTCAGGCTGTTGTAGGGGTCAATGAGCACGCCATCGATGGGCCGGACGCCATGGACCTTCTCACAGAAGATGAGGATGTCGGTGTAGCTGTATATCTCTTTGTTGCTGATGACCTCGAAGTGTTCTTGCACCCACTTCCAACTTGCCTTTCGCTCCTCATAGTTCATGCGGCGGATGGGCATGTTCATTGCGAACTGCATGAGCTTCATCTTGATGGCGGCAGTCTTGTTCTCGCTACTGTACAAGACCCACCTCCAACCGTGGTGCATGCTGGCGGCCACCATCATGTATAGCATGAAGGTTGTCTTGCCAATGTTGCTGTGCCCATTGACCATGACGAACTCACGCTTGAACATGAAGTATTTGTCCAACCCTTCGTTGCCCGTGGTCAAGCCCAGCTCAATGTCTCCGCTGACGTACTTGTCTATCCACTCGTAGTCGGCATCGTCGTTGCTGATGAAGGACATGTCGCCATCCTTGATGCGCATCTCCCGGAGAATCTTCTTCTCCTCTCCCATCACATCCATGATGGGCATCGTCTTGCCTTTCTGTATGCCGTCGTCGATGGCCTTTCGGGCGTTCTCTTCGCTCTCGATATCACGCTTGGATATCTCTCGGAACAGAATCTCTTTGACGACGTGCTCTTCGACCTTACCGCTGGCGACGTAGCCACCCATCAACATCGAAGCGCGGATGAGTGTGTTGTGTTTCTCTCCACTCATCGCACGGTGAATCATCATCACTGCGATGTTCACCTTGCTGTAATCGGTGGTCCCTACCTCTACCTTCTCCGGCTCAGAAGACTCCCCTTTTAATCCAGTAAAGGACTTGACGTCACCCCACTCCTTGATGAAGATGTCAGGGTCGTATGACTCAAAACACAGGCGGCTCTCGTTGATGCCGGTGCTGTCAAGTTCAAGGCCGTAGTACTCTTCGAAGTATTGTTGAGCAGAGCGGAAGTGGTCTCTGTGTCGCTCGCACTTCTCAATCTTGAGCAACGCCTTTACCCCGTCACCACTTGGGCTACGCCATACGGCAAGGATGTATTGGTCTTGAACCAACTTGGTCTTGACCTCTTGCACGCTGACGTGGTCGAAGTCGAGAGCGATGAGGTTGCTGTGTTTCTGTAGCCCCTCGTCTTTGCGGGAGCTGAACGTCCCGCTGAACATTACAACGGGTAGTTCTTTCTTGAACTCCTTACGTCCGCCCCTTACTTTCTGTATCAGCTCCTTTGTCCTCCCGGAGTTTCCGGTCTTTATTCTGTTGAGAGCGGTATACAAGTCTACTTTGAGGAGCTGTCGAGGATGTGTGTCCGTTAGCTTTCGCGCTATCGTCAAGTTTGGGTTCATTCATTCTGCGCTTAACGGTGAGGAGGACAAGATATCCGATGAGGTCCCACACCACGTCCTCATCTTCATGGGCGTTGCCCTGAATAATTCTGTTGAGTTTGTCGTCGATACGGGCAAGGATTTGTACCTCGGGGCTGGCCTTGCAGAATATCTGCATGGGCTCGAGGGCGCTGTTGCCGTACTTGCGATTCTTCTCAATCAGAAACCTTTCAATTTCCCGACAGGTAGATTTGATTGTGCTTTCCGTTTTTTCGAATGACGTCTTTGAGCTCATTGAGAAAGGTGATTGTCTGATTGATTTGTTTGACTTGCTGAACGATGTCTCCTCTGCCCTGCCTTCCAAACCGGATGCCCGGTGGCAACTGCATGAGGCTTTCGTTTATCAGTTCGAGGGCAACGTAATACTGCCAACGATACATACTGCTTGATTGTAGGTAAACGCTATGTTGCTTGGTGGTGTTGATGACCGTGCTTCGGTCACACCCAAACAAGGTGGCAATGTCTACGGTATGGACGACAGATTGCAGAGCGTTGACCAAAGCGGCCTTGAGCTCAACCATTTCGCGCCTACGAGTACCATCGTATTTCATTGAGACGCGTTCTTCGTACCTGTCTTTCAGGCGATTCAGATAGCTGTGAATATCCATGGGGAGAGAAGAGAAAGGGGGAACCAACCGTTGTCAGCTCCCCCCACCTATGTTGAACCAAATTACTGCATCAGCCGCAGTGACCTAATCAAAAGGGCAGGTCGTCGGTCTGTTTCGCCGTGGACTTGGCTGGCTGGCTGTCGGCACTGCGTGGGTCCCACACTGCGCAGAACGAGCGGCCTTGGTTGCCCTTCTCCTTGTCCTTAAACACCACGAGGTCAAGGTAGATGTTACCCTTCTCGGTGGCGAATGTCTTCAGTTGTTCGAGGTCCTCAAGTGTCAGCTTGAGTTTCCCGGTGATACGGGGCATCTCAAGATACCCCACATAGTTGCCTTGCTTTTTTTCGCTCATGGAACTTGGATTTAAATAATGTGTACTCAGTTCGGAATCGTTTCAGTTTAATCTTTAGTTCCGACCAGTCCCGAAGGTAGCGGATTCTGTTCTCGTCAACGCCGTTTGCTACCCACAAAACCTCTTGACTTATCAACGCCTCTTCGTTGGCAAGACGGCACACTATCATCTGTTGTTCCAGTGTGAGGGCCCGGCCATATGTGTCGTGCGCGAGCTCTTTCAGTATTACGTCGTTCATATCCTGTCGAAGATGTAGTAGGTGTTGCAGTCCTTCTCGTCGAGGTACTTCTGAATGAGCTGTACCGCACGATTGAACTTTGCCCGTCCAGTTTCGAGCGTCTCTTCAGTTGCTTCAAAGACACCAATCGGATAGGGGTAGTTCTTTTCTTGCGCCACCCAGTAGAACGTATCAATGCCCAGTACCTGCGTATAGATGTGAGCTTGGATATCATAGTCAAAACTCCGGACATCGTATCGAAACTTCATAAGGTCACGGGCACTCTTCAGGTCCGTGATGTAGTTGCCACCGAGGCAATCAAGGAATCCACGCACCGGAACACCATCAAGGTCTGTGTTGAATTCGTGCTGGTAGTCACCCTGAAGGTATCCCTCCAGTACTCCGGTATCCTTGAGGCGCTGAATCATTTCCTCTGCCTTGGTGACGTCCTCTTGGGATATCATCTCCATACCTTTCTCTGCCACCTCTTCTTCGTAATCCTTCAGCCAGTTCTTGTACTTGCTGGTCATGCGAGGTGAGGTGATGGTCGGACGCTCGGTTACGATTGCCTCGACAATCTCGCTGTCATCAAGGATGAAGTATCGCTTGTCAAACTCATCGGGGGTGAACAACATACAGTCATACATCCCGCCGAAGGTGAAGGCCGCAGACTCTTTCTTGAGCTGGCCTTTCATGTACATCTCCCACAGACGCATGTCCTTGAGAGCGTACTTGATGGAGCTGTACGACAGGTAGCCCTTGCCTACCTTGTCGATGAGCTTTAGCGAGAAGTCCATTACGCGTCGATTCGTTCGGCAATCTTGCCAATGGACAGGAGCTTGTTGAACTGAGTCGGGGTGAACTCGGACTTCGCCCGCGCCTCAATCTTCTTCCAAGCCTCGGCTTTGTTCTCTTGCTTACTCAACCACTCGAAAGTCTGGTCGAACTTCTCCTTACGGGACGGCTCGGCCTTCGCCTTCGGGGCTTCGTCCTTGCCGTGCGTGTTCGTTCCGTCGCTGTCTTTCGTGTCGTCGATACAGAACATACCATTCAAGGAATACTTGCGGGCGTAGCTGGATGCAGTGCCTGTAATCTGACTCCCATCCATACCTTTCTTAGTCTCTTCCTCTCGTGCGTATGCAGTCGTGTGAACCTCGACCTCTCCATCGCCGACAGAACAGGTGGCCTTGACGTATACCCGGCCTCCAACTTCAACCACCTCATCGGACAGCGTAAGGAACAGCCCATGTTTTTTTAAGTGGGGCTTGAGGGATTCGAGGATGTCTTCGCAACTGCGGTACTTGTACTTGCCGAAGCTGTTGTACTGACCCTTGGGTGCTTTCAGTCCGACTTGCACGGCCTGTAGCTTCTTAGTGAATTCCATTTGTTTACTCATAGGTGTTTAATTTTGGGACAAGTTCGGGGTTGCGGCGGACAACTTCCACCACAGGAACCCCCAACTTATCCACGGTTCAAGGTTAAACCTTACTCAGCTCCTCTTTGATGAAGCCGTAATTGTCGCAATCACGCAACAGATTTTTCATGCGCTCGGTGTACTCGTCAGTGCTGATGCTACCATACTTGAAGTCACTGACCAGCTTACACCACCGGTCAAACATTCGGACCTTGTCTTCAATCGTCAGCTCCTGACGTTGAGTCATCTGTTCCGCTTCCTGCGTGATGTTCATTGCTGAGAATTTCTTGTACATATATCGGTGTCTTTGCATCCGCCCGTTTGTAAGCAAGGTCCCACGAGGGGGTTGCCAGTTCTCTACCCTTGTGGTAGTAGAAGTACATCTTCGACATAGCGTCAGAAGATAGGGCAGATAGTGATTATGTTAAACGCACTCGATGCCGTTGTTCAGTTCGTTCTGATAGTCCTCCGGCAGTTCGCTGAAGATGACATCCCTCTTCCCTTCGTGCTCGAAGAGCAGGTGCTTCCAGTCGTGACCTCGGTGAATCTCCCACAGCTCATCACGATACATGAACTCCCACACGCACTCGTTGATGATGTACTCCTCGGTCATGTAGAATAGTCGGGCCGAGGTGTACCCGCCTCGTGCGTCGCACCCATTGTGAATCTGTAGTACGAGGTACGGGTCGCCATCGATGCGGACGAAACTGCCTTGCAAGATTTGACACAGGTCAGACTCACCGTTGTAAGTGTTAAAAGTTCGGATGACCTCGACACCGACAGTCTGTTCCCAATCCTCCCACAACTTGGCGGCCCTCTCGGTCACACCATATAGCTCCACCCGCTCGCACCACTGACTGTTGCCATACTTCTCTTGGTCCATGTCGACCAGCGCGTTCCACTCGTCGCACCGCTCATCGAGGAAGAGGTTGGTGCCATCGCCGGCAAGGAAGTGGAAGACACTTACCTCGCGCTCGATGTCCCACCACACCTTACCCTTGTGGTCAATGCGGGAGCAGACCTCGGACACCGGGTCGTCAGCTTCGAAGTCTTCAAGGCTCCGCTTCTGATTGCGTTCCCAGTTGCGGCCATATGCATCACCGCTATCAAGGATGTGCTTGCCCGTGCCTTCGGTCAGCATCTTGTACACGAGCCTCTTCAAATCAATCATTGCTCTCTTCAGTTTCAGGTTGGACAAAGTCAACGTACAGGCCAAGCATACTGCCAGTAGGTCGGAACATGTAGCTATCTCCGTAGCTGACGGTGACTCCCTTGAGCCCGGTGAGGTTGGACACGGCCTTGGCCCTGCGCATAATCATGGTCTGAGTACAGCCGGGTGGTAGCTCGATGGTGTATCGTTCCACCCGTGAGCCGTTAGCCGCGACCTGTTGACCATCATGGATGAGGTCAGTCACTGTGACTTCATAGATTTCTCTCTTCATGGCTCACTTGTTTCGGAAGTACACAGACAGGATGTCGTCGAAGCTATCGAGCTGGACGGGCTCAGTCAGATTGATACGGGTGTCACCCTCTTGGGCAAAGACGGTCGCTTCCATGTAGCCCTGCTTGGATACAGGCTGTCGCCCGACCTTGCGCATGGGGTCAACAGATTTGAAGATGACTTCGACGAACACCTTGGGCTTGACCTCGAAGGTCATGGATGCCTTGGTGTCGGTGGTGGTGGAACCGCTAACGGTTACGATGGTTTGCATTTTGTCTGCCATGTCTATTAAATTTTTGGGGTTATGAATATGACGAGGACGAATCAGTTTTAGTGTGTCCTTCAGTGTTTTTAACATTTGATTGGGCTTCATGCTGGATGACTTTCTGTTTGTGGTTTGCTATCATTTGGCTCACCATGGCGGCAAGCTCTTTGTTCTCAGGCTCATCCAAAAGCTCATTGGCTTTCTCTAAGATGTGAGCCCACGATTCTTCGAGGTGCTTCTTCGTAATCATGGCTGGAGCTTTGAGTCTCTGTATTCTTTTGCCCTCTTGCTTACTTGTTCTGCGGTGAGTGGAAGTTCGAGGGCTGTCTCTCCCTGCTCACCCATCATGGTGATGACGACCGCAACGTCCCCATCGCTTTCTTTTGCGGCGCAGACGTATCCACGCTCTCGAAAGAACTTCACGCAGTCTTGTACTTCGAATTTATTCTTCATGCTCTTCTGTTTCGATGGGGCTATTGGCAGGGGAGTAGAGCTGGATGAACAACTTGAAGATGTATATCTGGTTCTCATCCATCCTATCGAATTGCTTCTTTAGGAACTCCACCTCTTTCTGTAGTTTGGTGATGGCTATCCGATTCAGGAAGATTTCCTCCACCTCTTTCTCCAGTCTTTCTATTCGCTCGGTCTTTTTCATTGCTCTATTTCTTTGCCGTCCCACATGATGAGGGAGTGCTCGGCGGAGAGGGCGATAGCCCTTGCCTCTTGCAGGTTAAACGTGTGCCGCACTTCATCAGGCTGTTCGCCTCCGTGGTAGAGCTCAACGACGAACGGGATGTTCTTCGCTACTGCGGTGAGGGACTTGGCTACATCACGAAGGACGTTGACGTCCAACTCAGCTACCACCTCTTTCATCTTCTTACTCATTGCTTTCGGGGTTTTAATCATACACGTCTTCGCTGTTCATAGTCCTATACGGGGCTCCGAACATCGAGGGGTCGCAGTTCTCAAGAGGGACGTTGTCCATCCGGTCGATGTGATTTTGCAGAGCCTCGCGCAAGTCGGAGTAGCTCAGGTCGCTGGCCTCCGGGCAGTTGTGCAGGGCCTCGAAGTGTAGGGTGAAGACTGAGTTGAAGCACTTCAGTTTCTTGACCTCGTGCCTGACATAGGACTCGATGCAGTCGCCCTCGCTACGATTGTCGTCGTTCCAACGGGACTCAACGAACTTGTCATAGTGCTCGGCGGCATAGTCCCAGTGCAGGTCTGTTGCGCCCTTATGGATTCCGCAGTGGAACTCAATGGCATTCGCCATCATATAAATGCTATACGCTTTCATGACTGGTTGTCTTTGTCGAGCCCCTTAATGAACTCGTTGAGTGCTTCACGGAGCTGGGGGAACTCGTTCTCCATCAGGTGCGAGACCGAGGGCTGACCAAGGTTGATGATGCCCTCCGCACGCTCCGACTCGATGCGCTTGCGGTCTTGTTCGAGGGCGGCCTCCTTGTTCTGCTCCCAAAGGTCGAGACCCTTGGAGAGACAGTCGAGGATGACCATGCCCATGTAGTCGAACCGCTCGGTCTCCAGCTTGAGCAACATACCAGTGAAGTATGTGCTCGCCATCTTGTCGATGACCTTCTGTTCTGTTCTCTTGTTGACGTTGTATTCCATGACGTGGGGGTTTGCAATGATTACGTTTCGCTTGTCAGTTTTCGTCTGCCCTTAATCCTCTTTAACATCCTCCTCGAACGGGGCGCCGTACTGCTGGTACACCCGGTCGTACTCACCAGCTTGCTTGATGCACTCCGCGATGCGCTCCTTGATGTCCTCGATTTGCTTTTGGTAGCTCTCGACATGATGAATCTGCTGCTGACGTTCGCACAGGTCGTCCTTCACCTGCTTGGCCTCGGTCTCGTTGGGGAAGACAGCAACCTCTCGCAGGTATCCCTCGGCTTGCTCGATGTCGTAGGTAGCGGTGCTGAGGATATGGTCCCCCATGTTCAGGTACCTCGCATTATAGCTCGGCTCACCCGCCGCTTCGAGGCGTGCCTTCTCGTCGGCCAAGTACTTCTCATGGAGCACGCGGTACAGCGTGACCTCCGGGGCCTTGGTGATAAGCTCCACGCCATAGAACTCACAGAGCGTAGCAAACTCAGGGCTGGTGTCCGGCTCTTCCTTGCCGCTCCGCACGCGTTCGTTGCGGGAGAGCGCGTTGTCTTTGAGGTGCCGGGCGTAAGCAGTCTCCAAGCGAGCACAAACTTCCCGGAGTTTGCTCACGAAGATGATGCCATGCCACCCATCATCCTCAAGCACTTGGAGGTGATACCCGCTGGCATACCCGTCTTCCTTGATGACGCGCAGGGTCGGGTTGTTGTGCGTCTTAGGAATCTCAATGGATATGTTGAGCATGGCGCGAGCAGGAGCCGTGAGCCGGTACTCGCCATCCTCTCTGACGAGGAAGTCGGCACGCCGGAGCTCGTGTTGCAGACGGTCTGCTGACTTGCATGCCGCCCCCATGACGTCGCCCATGAAGCCTTCACATGAAGCCTTGATGTGGTACTCACGGAGCTTTTCCGTGGAGGTCTGCCACTCCTCGTCCCGCCAGTAGGTTCGACCTGTCTCGGTACCAGTGAAGTTGTCGTAGATGCGGAGGAAGTGGAGCGAGTACTCAAGAGTCCACCCAAATCCACAGAGGTGGTTGATGTCATCCTCCATAGCGGCGACGTTACGCAGGTAGTGCGTGAGCAGACGCGAGTTGCCCCAGCGTTCGAGGGTTTCCGGGTCGCCGTAGTCATCCACGTCGGCGTACTCGGCGAGGTCACGCATCTGTTGGATGAACTCCTTGGAGTACACGTTGTCTAACTCGGCTCGAATCTCAGCCATGATGAGGGCCCGACGCTTGTTCATGCCACCCGTCACGCATTGGTATACAGGGTGGGCGTACTTCTTGGCGAGCTTATCTCCGATGGTAGCGGCGATGCTACAGCTCAGGCCGGAGATGGTCCTGTAGGAGCCCATGCCTACAAGGGACAGCCCTTGGATACCTTGAGCCACCTTGGTAGCGAGGTTGGTGAGCTGGGTCTTCTGCTCGTCGGTCAGCTCGTAGCGGAACTGATATGGGGTGTGTGGAATATTCATGTCTATTCTATTTGTGGGGTTCTACTCTAATGACGCAGGAGACGTGGTTTTATTATGCTGTTAACAGCCTTTAACAAGTGGTGGATGTGGGGGAGACCCTCTCCCAAAAGCCTCCCCCTCCCCACTCAGATGGACTCCGCCATCGCCTTAGCTCGCTTGAGCTGATTGATAATTTTCTTCGGTACGATGAACGTGCCAATCTTGAATCGCCCGGTGTACTCACACGGAACAAACTCGCCGTCCTTGAGGCAGGTGTAGTCGAGGTCATATGGCGGGGTACTGCCTGTCCGCTTCAGCTCAATGTCCTCGACCTTCGGGTCGGCGAGAGCCTCGGCAAGGTCCTCTGGTGCGCTTCGTCCGATGTCTGTATCGAGCAGGTCCTCCGTCCCGTCCTTGTACCACACCAGCCATTCGAACAGGGGCTGGCGTTCTTTCCGTTCGGCGGCACGCTTGGCCTTGGCCTGTGCCTCCTTCTCCATCCGGTCACGCTCCATGAGTTCGACTCGGATGTTGAAGAGCTGGGACTCAAGGTCCTTCTTCGATTGCTTTGCGATGGGCTTGGTGCCATCGAGGTATGTGTCGGCGGTAGCCGCCTTGTTCTTGCTGAGATTAATCATAGCGTGGGGGATTGAGTGGGTTAGTCTTCGTCTTCGTCTTCGTCGATTTCATGACGTGGGGGTTACTTCTTCGTTGAGCTGTTGACAGCACTCGGCAATGGTGTGTTCGTGGATGGTGCCGCACTCAAGGTGCTGGTTGATGTAGCCTTGCTTGAGGTAGACCCATACGCCATCTCCGTATCCACGCTCATCGGAAACCGAATCAACACGAGGGTCTTTCAAGATGTCGTTGTATGTCCTTGCCTTCTTGTATGCCATGGGAGTGTGGGGTTTGGGGTTATCCGTTGGGGATGAACTTGTCGCACAGCTCACAGAACTTGGCGTGTACCTCGTCGGTGAGGACGTTCTCCTCGCTGGAGTTGATGAGCCGGAGGAAGGACCGAACTTCTTTCTCGTTCTTCTCCAAGCGGGTGACTTCACCCTTGTACTGCTCGTTCATTCTAATCAGTATGTCTTTGCTTGCATCCATGTCTTTTCTATTGTGGGGTTCTACTATTAAGACGTAACTATTCGTGGTTTTATTGTGGCGTTAACATCTTTTTGCATTTCGTTCAGATGGGATAGGACAACTGGGTGCAGAGGTATACCAGCCTCTGATTCGTAGTGTGCATTTGCTTTGGGATGACCATCCTGAATCGCATGGGTGTTAACCACGTTGATGTCAGTCTCGTCTGCTTCACACGGGGCACAACCCTTGCTGGAGAAGCTCACCCATCAACAGGTAGGTTTGTTGATAGTCTACGAAACCTGCTTCCAGCTTGCCCACCTCAAGACTGACACATTCGTCAGACCTGAAGCTACCCGAAGGTCGCAGTACCTTGGGACCCCTGTAAGAATCCCTGTTCAGTCACACCCCCCCACTACTCCGTCGAGTGTGTGAGGTGTTGTCCTAAGAGATGTGGGAGGAATCGAACACTCCAACTCGGACAAAACACAAACCGAGTCAACCATTCACATCTACTCTCTCGCCTCTACCATAATGACGCAACGTTTCGTCATTTTATTGTCCTGTTAACATCCTTTAAGAGTAACGCGCTCTTCCCGCGAGCTTGGACATCGGGTTGGTGTGCGCCTGTCAGCGGTACCGCTGGTCAGTGGCATCCACGCTTCACCTTCCCTACCCGATTGGTTCAGTCCCCCACGGGTATCGGGGTACACCCACGTTTAAATACTATCAGGGCTGGAATAGCGGGTGTTACCCTCCCTTGCATCCTGCTTCTTATATGGACCGAGGGGTAGCAGGAGTACCTCGGCCCGTCTACTATATAAACGCACACACTTCGGATATATTGTGCTGTTAACTTTCTTTAACAGATAAACTTTATTGTGTCGTTCACAAACTTTAACACTTACCGCTTTCCAGTTTTGAGGATGGTGTCGTCGTCGAATGCAGGGGTCAGCTTCCAATGAAGGCCGTCCGTCTCTGCGTCGTACCATATGGTCATCCGCAGATGCGAACCGACGGGGAAGCTCACGTCCTCATCAGGCAGTCGCCCAAGTTCTGCGCTACTGGGAATCGTGACCATACCGAAGTCTGGCACGTCGATGTACTGCAATAGAGAGTATGTGTCGTCAGGCCCTGTAACCAAGGTCTCCAGCGGTTCGTCGTTCACTACGTTTGATAGCTTGCGTAGGATGGCTTCACGCACTTGCCCTGCCGTGATGTCTGATGCGTCCTCATTCCAATGGGACATGATTATGGCGAGGGTGAATACTGAACTATATCTTTTCATGGCTTAATACTTTTCTGAGTTAATCAAATCTTCGGTGGTCAGGCGGTTCTCAGGTAGGTGAGACACCGCGAAGTCGATGAGGTTCCTGAACTTGTCCATCTGCATGAGCCACGCTTGCTCCGTGCGCTTGCACTCCGTCGTTGTGAAGCGGGTCTCTGCCTCCTGATATGCTTTACGAATCCTTGCCAAGTACTTGCGTAGGTCGGTGTCCGTGATGTCTTTGCGCTGTACCCCAGCTAAGTAGGGCAATGCAGAGCCGATGCGCTCGCACATATCAGGCAGGGACTCGATGTCCTTGTACCCGAAGACCTTGACCTCGACTACGTCGCCATAGCTTCCGAGTACTTCGCACTTCCCGAAGAAGGAGTCCTGCAGTACAGGCTCGAAGATGAGCGGGCCTTCGGTGTCTGTGTATGCGGACAGGAACTGCTCGCATTGGTGTTCTTCTTGGGCGGACAGAGCAGAGTCGTCGCCGTTGATGAGGGAGGGAAGGAGGTGCGTGCTGATGGCGCACAAGTCCAGTTCGATGAGTGTCTTCATGGCTTATCGGTATTGATTGATGTTGATTTTTGAGTGGTTGATTTTCACCCGGCCAACCTTGCCGGTGCCGTAGTAGATGGTCACCTCTGCGACCATCAGACGGGCCAGCTCCGTCATCAGTCCATTGTATCCGAGCCTCTTGGATTCGAACCTGTCCTGCAGGTCGATGATGGTGTGCGACACCGAGTTGGCGGGGTCCCACAGGTTCATCGGTATCCGGCACATGATGGTGCCTTTCTCGTGCCGGAACGAGGCGGTGGTGAAGTGGAGCTTGAATGTGTTCATGTTCAGGCGGCTTTGAGGGTTGCGATGCACGGGACTCCGATGCCGTTGGCGATATCGGTCGCCTTCATCTGTGCGTAGAGCCGTTGCTGGCCCATCGACCCGCTCCGCTGAGGGGACGGGAGGAGGATGACGGAGGACCCGAAGGTGATGTCGGACTTGCCTTGGATGATGGCGGCAGTGACGAGGGTGATGAATGTGTTGACGTTCATGACGATGGGGGTGTTGGGGTTGTTGTCTCAGGCTTCACTTTTCTCGAGGGCATAGACCGTCTCGACCATTTCCAGCCCCCGCTTGAGGATGAAATACCTGAAGACGGCGTTGTGTGCGGCGCTGTACTCGTCGCCGCTCTGCAGGGTGTCCCGGTAGGCCCGGATGCTCTCGGCGGCGTAGCTGACGGATTCGATGGCTACTTCCAGCGTCTGCTGGGTGGGTTCGGCAATGTACCGGAGAACGTCAATGTGGACCCGCTCGTAGAAGGTCTGGGCGTATCTCGACTGCGTGTTCCGCAGGTACTGGGGAATGATGACGAGGGTCTGGGAGAAATCGGAGACAGCTCGGCGCGGGAGGGGCTTGATGTTTTCCATAACGCTGGGGGGGTTGGGGGTTCTACTACTATGACGCAGATGAGATGGTTTTATTGCGCCGTTAACAGAGTTTCACAGGAAGTATCCGAGGAACAATTCCCACGCCTGTTCATCCGTGACAGAGTAGTCGTGGTATGTGCTCATCAGCGGGCAGGACTCCGTGTGGTCGATGGCGAGCACGCTATGGAGTAACTCGTGCAGGGTTGTGTAGAGCAGGGCGGTATGCTCGCTCGTGTCGCGCCGACCTTCGCAGGTCTGCTTGTTGATGTGGACGATGTTGCATCCCATCCACGCGTATCCGAGGATGTTCTTCTTGCCTCCATCCACGATGCGAACTTCTTGGCGCGGGAGCCGAGGGCATCCGTTTGCTTGTAGTCTCCGATTGGCCTCGTAGATGATGTCGATGACCTGACGACGGAGCTGGTACACGTTGTCGTTCATCCGCATTGGCTTGTGTCCGAAGCCTCCGCGAGTGCGGCGAGTGGAGCGGGAGCGGGAGGGAGTGGGGGTGTGGTTGTTCATATCGAGAGGGTGATGAGGATGATGATGATGATGAAAATCTCAGGGAGGTATTCGATGAGGTGCTTCACGACTGGGGGTTGGTGGCCCCCCCGAAGGGGGGCCGGGTGATTACTTCTTGACGGGGACCTTGATGGGGCGGGTGGCATAGCTCGCTGATGTGAGTTCCTGCTCCTGCTCCGGGGTGAGGTTGAGGTCGGAGACTCGGACGAGGAGTCGAGGGCGGTCGATGCCTGTGATTTCCGCGAACCGCTTGTCGTAGGCTTCCCAAGAGTGGTCGAGGGCGAGGCCGTGCTGAGGGCTTCGGAACCCGGTCTCCGGGACCTCGTACTCCCACAGCTCGTAGACCATCGTCTTCTCTGTGCCGACCTCGTCGTCGAGCGCGTAGCTCATATCCATCTTCAGGTCGGCCATTTCGTCCCGGATGAGGATGCCCACGATGGTCGGGAGTTCGCCGCACCCGTCGTAGTCGACCAGCTTCCGGTCCTCGTCGAACCACAGGCCGCCCTCGGCGTAGAATCGGTCGCCGTCCGAGGCGATGTCGTAGACTTCGAAGTAGCCGTAGCTTTCGTCTCGGAGTCCAACGGTGACTCGCATCTCGACGTTGTTGGCTTTGTCGAGGACGGTGCCGGAGGTGAGGACCACATTGCTGATGGTCTTGACGGTGTAGGTGGCGTTGACCACGCGGAGGTGTGCTTTTTCCTTGCTCATGTCTCTGAGGGTGTTGGGGTTGGGGTTCACTTGGATTCGGTGAGGCAGATGTCTACGCTCCGCCCGGCAGGGGTCTCAAACTTGGTGGTGAAGAACTCGGTGTCTCGCTCCTCGTCTCGGTGGGCACGTTGGTCGACGATGGTCAGGTCCATCTTGTCGGTCAGCTTGCTGATGAAGTCGAAGGCTTTGGGACCCTTGTCGAGCATCACCGAGATGCCGAATCGGTCGGCGCTTGTGGTGGTGATTTCCTTGTCGGTGAGGCCGCATTGCTTCATGACCTTCTCTGCGACGCAGAGCATGAGGATGGTGGATGAGAGACGCTCCATAATGTGTATTGTTTTCGGCGGGGGGGTTTGTTGTCCGCTCTGCTCTATAGACGCCACTCAGGTCTGTTTTATTCTGCCGTTAACAGATTTTTGCATTTGCCTCCTCACCCGGTCAGGGGCGCACCCCACATATACAGGAACCGGGCGCACGCCACTACAACGCCCAATCCACAAAAACAAACGATTACACGACTTTTAGACGAAGGATGATAATCACACGACCAACTGAGGGTTACGTCGGACTAAAAACACAACGAAACCTATTTTGGCTTAAAATTAGACAATTTAAACGCCTTCGTCGACGATATCTGGCCATTCGACCCCCCAAAAAGTCGAATTCGCCCGACATTTGTATATCTCGAATTAGGGTAGGGGGTAGTACCAGCCAACCCCCGAAAGTGCCTCAAATCGCCTTAAAATGCGTCGGTCACAAGGCTTGTTAATATTATACATCAAGGAGTGTTAAACGGGCAATAAATGTCCTTTTGCCGCGTATACCGCGCCGCCCCCGATGCGGCCTGTGGAGCAACTTATTGTGTCAGGATAGCCAAAAAATGTGAACAAGCGCACACTCCCGGTTGGGGGTATGTGGCTTCGGCTCCTTGGTGGGGAGGGGAGTGTCCCCGGCTTTCGGGCTGCTGCCGCTCCGTTTCGGTCGTCGGTCTGCCTGTCGGTCGGTGCCCCCGTCCCCTGAGCGCATTGGTGTACCTACATTGGATGTACCTACATAGAAATGCTGAAAGTGTGCCGCGCAATCGCAACGCTTGTTGCCCCAATGGTCAGCAAAATCAATTTTGGTTCGAAAAATTTTTTGGCTTGCATTATATATAATCCCCCCGGCCTGAGTTTCTGGCAACTTTTGGCGAACTTTCCCGATGCAATCCACGGAATGAAATCTGTACTACCTCTTTGGCAGTATGCGCCCCAACCTGACGTCACACTCCAGCTCATATATGTTAAAAACTGTGAAGAGCCGTCTGGATTTGCAGCCACGTTCGCCGCACAGTGGGGAGTTGTTCAACGTCGATACAACAGTATTCTGTGTTGAGTGTCAGGCGCTTGGTGACGTATCCCCACGTTACACCACATCCCCTTGATTTTGTAAAAAAAAACCTGTAACTTCGCTTCGCACTGAAGGAAAACAGGTTCGCACCTCCTTCGGGCCTTTAGGGGGCCCGACCGGTGGCTCAACTGGCAGTCGCTGGCGCTCCTCACTTCACTTAGTTCGCTCTAAGACCTGAATCGGGGCGCACTATGCCCTATTCCTAACAACAAACTCCCGACAGATTCCTATAAGAGGATTGTTATTAGCTTTGTCAGACCCATGAGACCTGTTAAGAAAGGAAAAGGATTGACCGTACAGAAAAAAACGGTGTCTGTGCCTCCCCCGAAGGGATATCACTGGATGGAGGAGCGTGGCCGGTACTACCTCATGGAGGGAAACTACAAGCCGCACCCCGGAGCGGTGAAGGAGGCCAAGTTCAAGACCGTAACCCATGGGTAAGCACGGCAGAAGCGAACGGAAGAAGGCGAAGATTCGCAAGAAGTATGGGGTCAAGCCCGGCCTTGAGGGGCTCATCCCCAACAGAAGGGTTTCTCGGGCCATCCGCCGTGGAGACGGCAACATGACGGGGTTCAATATGCCAGCGGCCAAGCGGGTGCAAGCGCGATTGGTGCGCAGGGGCGAGGAGGGCATCATCGACCAAGACCCGAACTCCGATACCTACAAGCACTTTGCTTCCGTCAACCCCTTCACTGGGAAATTCCTCAAACAATCCAACTACTCTACAGTTGGTATGGAGCTGGATTCACCATACGGGCGGGCGAACGCAGACCGAATCAAAAAGAAAAACAAGTTGGGGAAGCAGAAGAAGTACTACAAGTACAAGAATAAGATGGTGGGGGGGCTCGGACTGAAGAACCCGCCGAAAGAGCCTGTCACCAAGGCGTCTGTCAAGAAGCAGATGCAGGGCATCATGGCGAAGGAGTTTCCCGGAGTGCAAATCCCCGACAGCGTCATGAGTAAGTACGCCATGACGTACCTCCTGCTCGGCCTCCGTGAGGATGCACTTAAGCAAATCAAGGGCAACGAGCGCAAGCGGCAGGATATGCTCAACAGCAAACCCATTCCGAAAAACAAACTGTAATGGCGAAGAGAAAAGTCCCCTATGCATTCGGTCTACCCGAGAAGTACACCGACCCAGCGCAGGGGAAGAAGGTGCCCCGCAGCAGGAAAGCACAAGCGGACCTCATCAAAGAGGGGAAGGAGGCATACAAGAAGGGGAAGAAGCTCCCCGACAGCTACTTCAAGCGCCGCACCATGACAGCCAAGAAGGGGGCCAAGACCCCCGGCGGCCTCGCAGCAAAAGCAAAATCTTCGGGAATCTCTCTGTCTACACTCAAGAAAGTGTACAAGCGAGGACAGGGCGCCTACCTCTCAGGCGGTTCCCGCACCGGCGCATCGATGGCCGCATGGGCGATGGGCCGAGTCAACAGTTTCATCCGTGGTTCTCGCAAGCACGACACAGACCTTCGGTGACATGTTCCCTATGTTCAACAAAACCAAACTTATTCTGCGGCTGTTCGACCGCATCACCGAGCTGGAAGGCACAGTGAAAGAGTTGCACGCGCAAAACCTCAAGCTCATAGAGATGATTGGGGAACTTCATACTGAAATTGCCTATCTCAAAGGCCGCGTAGAAAAGTCAAAACGATAATCGTTAAATTCGCATCATGGCACAACACGACACACCACGAGTTAGAGTTAGGACGGAGGAGGAACTCCGTTTAACTCGCCCCGGTACGCCAATGCCCCGAGGCCGGCAAGCCACTTCAGTTCCGACAGGGCGTTCAGTAGACAATAATCTAAGGGGCATGAGCGATGTTGCTGCCAGAGCGGCTGCAGCGGCACAGGCAGACATCAAGGCTAAGAATCGCGAAGCCTTCAACAAGGCGTTTGCTGAGGCTCGCCGCCGGGGTAAGATGACGTTCACTATGAACGGGAAGACTTACGGCACCCGGAAGAAGGGCGAGACCAAGGAGCAGCACAAAGCTGCTATGGAGGGGAAGCGTCCCCAGACTGTCGCCATGAAGACTGCTACGGTGTCCAGCGGAAAGAAGCCCACGCTCAAGTTGCGTGGAACTTCCCCGTCACCCGCCACCACCGCAGTGCCTAAGTCCAAGAAGGAGGTTCGTGCCACGAAGAAGGCCAACGCCAAGAACGCTCGTGACTTGAAGCGTGATGAGCAACGCGGCGGCTCTACCTTCAAAGCTGAGAGCGCAGGACGCGCAGCCCAGCGGAAGGAGTTTGAGCGCATCAAGCAAGAGAAGGCAGCGAAGAAAGCCGGACGCAGGGGTGCTCGTGCCGCAAAGAAAGCTGGACGCCTTCAGGCTCGCCTCGACAAACTCAAAGGAAAAGCCGGCCTGAAAATGGTCAAGGGCAAGGACGGGAAAATGGTTCCATTCTACGCCGCTGACGGCAAGGGTAAGATGATGGGCGGAGGCAAGTACGGCAAGATGCCCGGCGGTGGAAAGATGCACTCCAAGAAGTACGGTAAGATGCCCGGGGGTGGAAAGATGCACTCCAAGAAGTATGGCAAAATGGCCTACGGCGGAAAAATGATGAAGGCAGAGAACGGGACCAAGGCTCCCGACCCGAATCGTTACCGCGTGATTCCTGAAGCCATTAACCCCAAAGACCCGAAGTCTGCTATGCGGATGAAGTTCATGATTGACGGTAGGCAGGTTTCATCGCAGGACTTCACCAAGGCTATTCGGGCCGAAAGCCCCAAGTTCAACGTGAACTCTTTCGTTCGGCAGGGAGTCAAGAAGGCTGGGTATCGCTTTGACAAGGCGAAAGGCCAGTGGTCCTACTCCGGTCAGAACCAATACATGAAGGACACCGCGAAGGAGATTCGCGGCGCCCGCTCTGGTCAGTAAGCCAGAAAATCCAACGACTTGACTACGCTGTTGCCTTCGTGGGTGATGGCGTAGTCTGTTTCTACACGCTGGATAACGTAGTGGTCTTCAAGGATTCCGTCAACGTAAAACCAGATGTGGTGAATGTCATCATCGCAGGTTTGGAACAGGACGTAGTCTTCGTTGAATGATTGCTGTTCGTACACAAGCTCACCGTTCGGACTGATGATTCTGTACTCAAAGTCGAACGTAGAGTAGTCGTCCGTGTGAAAGGTGTGCCCGCATTGAGCGGTGGCTTGCAGGGCAGCGAAGATGCTGAGGATGCCGATGATGGCGCGGAGGGTAATCTTGATGTAGTTCATTCTTCTAAGTTTATAGGTTCGTCTCCTTCGAGTTTTCTGTAGATGCGCTGTACTGTTAGTCTCGCTTTGTTTGATAGGCAGTACCGGTTACGATAGTTCTTCCGGGTCTCCTGATAGAACAACGCAGATTCTCCTGTGATATTGCGTGAGTCTGTTCTTGTGTACGCTTTTTCTATGTAACCCTTTGTCTGTAAAGGGTATATGATTCTGTCCCCAAACTTCTTCTGGTTCTGGAACATGGCTTCTGCTGCGTACTTGATGGTAAAGAACTCAAGGTCGTAGAGGAAGAAGAGTACCATAATCTCATTCAGGGTTAGGTCGTACCTCTCTACAGCCTCTCTCGCAGCGAGCTTGAGGTACTTTAGGTAGTTCCTATGAATGTATTTCTCGTTTAAGTATGAGAAGTCGCGCATGCGCCTCCCAGAGTGCTTTCTACTCATCTTTATATTTGTCGTATGGCTACACTTTCCGGTACGAAAATTAAGGACACCTACACCGGGCTGCTGAAACTGGTCAACAACGCCGCTGTTGACGCCTCCCTTGAGCGTGTTACCACGGGAGAGAATACGTCCACGGCCCTTCAGCTCTCCACTACTACAGTCAAAGCCGACGCTCTTCAGATTGAGAACGTTTCCGAAGTCTCTCAAACTAAGACTTTGGTTTGGAACAGCACATCGAAGTCAGTCGGGTATCGTGAGATTCCCTCCGCCATCACCGCAGTCGCAACCATCGCGGTGAACGGCGGCTCCAGCAATGGAGTGGTTCGCTTCACAGACAATGCAGCGGCGGACACGGACATTACGTTTGATACGGGCAACAACATTCAGATTAGCGGGGATGCTGCGTCTGACACCATCACGATTGAAAGTACCAATCGAAAGGTGGACACGGTGGCCCCAACGAACGCTAACATCGGGATTTCTACGTCTCTGTCTGGGGCCCATGTTTTTCTGGACCTGTCCAGCCTCGCGGCTGGTGGAGAGATTACCCTCCCCCCTGCGGCTGAGGGTTTGTATCTCTCTATTCAGATTAAAGCCAAGTCTACGAGTGCGACAAAAATCAAAGCGAGCTCTGGTGACCACTTCAAGGGTCGGATTGTACTGATGGAGTCTGGCACCAGTGCTCATGCAGTGGATACCGCAGAAAGCACGGGCGACGTGGTCATCAATATTGAGAGCGACTCAACGACTACCGGTGGTGGGTTTGGTGACGTCTTACACTTCGTCTGTGAGGACGCTACAACGTGGTTTGTTTACGGAACTCTCTTTACGTCAGGTACTATTAGTGGTCCTGCTATTTTCTCAGCCAGCTAAATCATGGATGATATTTTGAAGAAGACGATGTTCGGGGAAGTCCGCGAACTGTTCAATGAGTTGGAGGAGATTATCAAGAAGTACAGCGCCGAAGAGGAGGTTGCCTATCTCGCTTCCTTTGGCTTGATGAGTGATGAGTCCACCGAGACGGAGCACCATTGGCAAATGGGCTACTCTTGGAACGTCCGCAACGACGATGAGTTTGACGAGATTCAATACCTTCAGAGAGAGGCATACTTTATTGAAACTGAAGACGATAGCGACGGCTTGACGTTTCAGGCATCCCTAAATTGAGATGAACGTAATTCGTAAGATTGTCGTGGGTCCTAACCCCAAGGACGCCATGGCTTATTTCGTCGGCATGAAAGCCGGCTCTTCCCGCGTGTGCTTGATTGAAGAAGACGAGTCCGCTCTCTTTGCACATAACGTCAGGAAGTTCAATATTTATATCGAAGACGAGGACTCTACCTATATCTGGAAGTCGGTAGAGAATGTCCCCGTGGTAGTAGAATACGATTGCAATTTTGAATGAAAGCACTGAACCACTTCATTGTTAGGATAGACAAGAAATACAAGAACACCATCAAGGTCGGGGACAAGGAGCTCTACTTGGAAAGCAAGTTCAACGAGCACCAGCACCGCATCCCCTATGGCGAAATCGTCGCCGCACCAACAAAGCACTATACGGGTGCTGTAGAGGGCGACATCTTGTTCTTCCACCACCACGTCATCATGAACTCCTCCCTGCATCTGGGGGAAGACTTGTATCTGGTGATGTATTCCCCGGACACGTCTGTTGCCTGTCACGCCATTGCGTATCGCGATGGTGGTGGAGACATCAATATGCTGGGCGGTTGGATTTTCTTGGAGCCGCCAGAGAAGTCTGATGACTATGAGTACAGCGATAGCGGCATCATCGTTGATATCGGCTTCAATCGCAAGCCGGATAACAAGGCCAAGCTGATGAGCACCACTCCGGAGCTGGAGCGGCAGGGCGTCAAGGTTGGTGATGTAGTCTGCTACTCAAAAAACTCCGACTATGAGATGGAGCTCGACGACGGCAAGAAGGTGTACCGCATGCGCGATGAAGACCTGATGTATGTCGAAGCGTAAGTACAGCACCATCGAAGCTGCCGAGCGGTTGATGTCTTCTATGGAGAAGGCCATTGACAACATGATTAAGGAGGTTGCCAAGCCTGTTGACCCCGACGCCACCGGCTCTGCCCGCAAGGCGGAGCTGCAGTCCGTAAAGCAGACCGCGATTGACTGCAAGGAGCTTCTGGTCGAGCGCCAGCGTTTGGAGCAGATGGTCAAGGACTTGAGTGAGAAGGGCTCTATCGAGGAGCAAAAGGATTATTCTGGTGGCTTCGCAGAACGGTTCAGTAAGTGATGCTGAAAAAGCTGGAGGGTTACGATGAGGAGGTTATCTCTATCTGTCCCCGGGGCTCACTTGGTGAGGTTATCGAGGTTGCCGGACTCTACATTGCGCTTCCTGAGATGCCGCCCGTTGAACGTATGGTCGGCTATGGCAAGCCACAAGCTGACCAGAGATGGGAGAGGCTTGCTGCTCCTGACGAGATACGTCGGGTTCGGAGTATGGATGAGTGGATGGAAGCCCCAAACGAGTTTCGGGCCAAGTTCCGTCCGTATATCGAGGAGGAGTTTCGTCGTCGGCGTGAGGGCCTTTGGTTTCTCAACAATGGCGTACCTACATACATAACGGGGCGCCACTACATGCTGCTCCAATGGACCAAGATGGACATTGGATACCCGGACTACCTTTCCTTTCAACGGGAGCTGTATCTCCATATGGCAGCGTGTGAGGCGGACCCCCGATGTATGGGCCAGCTCTATACGAAGTGCCGACGTAGTGGCTACACCAATATGTGTAGTTCAGCTCTGCTTGACGAAGGTACTCAAGTCAAGGATAAGCTGTTGGGCATCCAGAGCAAGACGGGTAAGGACGCTCAGGAAAACATCTTCATGAAGAAGGTGGTCGCGATGTTTCGCTCCTACCCATTCTTCTTCAAGCCGATTCAGGACGGCACCACCAACCCGCGTGTGGAGCTGGCGTTCCGTGAACCGTCAAAAAGAATTACCAAGAACAACAAGACCAGCTACAAGGGCGACGCCTTGAACACGGTCATCAATCACCGCAACACCACCAACAACGCCTACGATGGGGAGAAGCTACACATGCTGTACCTCGACGAGGCTGGCAAGTGGGAGAAGCCCACCGACATCCGTGAGGCGTGGCGTATTCAAAGGACCTGTCTGATTGTGGGCAGGAAGATTATCGGTAAGGCCATGGTGGGTAGTACGGTGAACCCCATGGACAAGGGGGGCAAGGAGTACAAGGGCTTGTGGCGAGACTCCGACCCGCTGCAAAGAAATGCTAACGGCAGAACCGTTAGTGGCCTGTACCGCATCTTCATCCCAGCGCAAGAAGCTCTTGAGGGTTTCTTTGACGTGTATGGCAACCCTGTCGTTGAGGACCCTGCCGAGCCCGTGGAGGGAATCGATGGCGACCTCATCTACTTCGGGGCTAAGACTTTTTTGAAGAACGAGAGAAACGCCTTGAAAGGCGACGCTCGGGAGATGAACGAGTTCATCCGCCAGTTCCCGTACACGACGGACGAGGCTTTCCGTGACAGCGTGGAGGGCAGCCTGTTCAACATAGGAAAGATTTACGAGCAGATAGAGCTGAACGACAACATGTACCCGAGCCCGGTTGTGCGCGGTAACTTCGTTTGGAACTCTGGCGTTCGCGATAGCACTGTTGTGTTTTCTCCCGATGCCAAGGGCCGGTGGTATCTGTCGTGGATGCCCCCTACACACATGAGGAGTCAGTACAAGGAGGAGCGCGGTCGGCGTGTGCCCCCTAACGCTCATATCGGTGTTGGCGGCGTCGATAGCTATGACCTCGACCAAACGGTAGACAAGCGCGGCTCTAAGGGTGCATGTCACCTCTTCAACAAATTCAACATGCAAGAGGACTGCCCGTCGAATCACTTCGTCGCAGAGTACGCCTCCCGCCCAGACCTTGCCAGCATTTTCTATGAGGATGTACTGATGGCTGCTGTGTTCTATGGTTACCCTCTTCTGATAGAGAACAACAAGTATGGAATCGTAAGATACTTTGAATCAAGGGGTTACGACGGCTATGTTCTGGACCGCCCCGCTCACTTGCGTGCTCCGAATAGTTCTGCTAACGTCAAGACCAAGGGTATCCCGTCAAATAGTCAAGACGTAATTCAAGCTCACGCCCACGCCATCGAGGCGTACATCCACAACCATGTTGGGTACAACGAGGAGGGGTGCGGTGCCATGTATTTCAATCGAACCCTTGAGGACTGGGTTGGGTTTAAGATTAACGACCGAACCAAGTATGACCTATCTATTAGCTCTGGCTTGGCTCTTCTTGCTGCACAAAATGTCAAGCCGGTAAAACCGAAGACCGACTTCAACGAAAAGCAGTTCTTCAGGAGCTACCGTTTTAATGGCGACGGCCCAAGCCTAACAAACAAAAGACGACGATGAGCAATGATTATATTTGCCATAGCCTAATCCCATGATGTACAACGGGAACAAAAACAAATACGGAAACTTTCCAGACCCGTTTGCAGATGTGCTCTCGAAGTCTCTGAAAAGCTATGGCCTAAAATACGCCAAAGCGATAGAGGGTCAGTGGGGCAAGGGCGAGGACCAGTCCTCCCTCTTCCGCCGCCGGATGTATTCTTTCGAGAAGAGCCGGGACTACGCTTCCGGAAACCAAGACACTTCTATCTACAAGCAGATTCTCAACTCTCTGGACCCCAACAACGGGGACGGCACGTTGCTGAATCTGGACTGGAGCCCGGTCCCCATCATTCCGAAGTTCGTGAAGGTGGTGGTTAACCGCATCCTGTCGCGCAAGCCCTACCCTCGTGTCGAAGCCATCGACCCCGTTAGCAAGGGAGAGAAGGACGAGAAGCGTGCAAACGTAGAGGCGGCTATCGAGAATAAGGAAGTGTACGAGGAGGCTCAGGCTTTGGGTTTGGAGCCCGCCTTCGACCCCACCCAGCTTCCTGACACGACGGACGAAGCTGAGATTTTTCTTGAGCAGAACCTGAAGACGACCTCTGAGATTGCTGCCCAGCTCGCCACGTCGCTGACGCTGGACTGGAACGAGTTCGACCAGAAGGTGTATCGCCGCTGCGTCGAGGACCTTGTGGTCTGTGGCATGGCCGTAGTGAAGCGCGACAACGACCCGAACTATGGCTTGACGGAGCAGTATGTCGACCCGACCTACTTCGTCCACAGCTATACCGAGGACCCGAATATGTCCGACGTGGTCTACGCTGGTCACATCCGGCGCATCTCCATTCAGGAGCTCAAGCGACAGGCCGGTACGCAGCTTTCTGACGAAGACTACGAGAAGATGGCCGAGAGCGTCATGCACAAGAACTATAACGACACCTCATCGTTTTCTTCGCGCAGCTATGACCCCAACGCCCGTAAGTACTCATACGGGTATGACGACTACCTCATCGATGTTCTCGACTTCGAGTTCATCTCCGTGGATTGCGTCTACTATGAGAGCAAGGAATCCAAACACGGCAACGTCGGGTTCTACATGAAGGGCCCGGACTACAAGCCCCCCACGGAAAGCGTATACAACCGTGAGCCGATGAAGATGGAGCACGAGACCGTGTACGGCGGGTGCTACATTATGGGCACCGACCACATCTTCAACTACGGCCCGAAGAAGAACGTACCGAAGAACATTCACGATATCTCCAAGGCCAAGCTGTCTTACAGTGTGGCTTGCACGAACCTGCGCCGGATGGTACCGAAGTCCATGGTGGCGAGCGTCATCGGATTCGCGGACCAGCTTCAGCTCACGCACCTGAAGATTCAACAGGCCATTGCCAAGGCGAAGCCTGATGGGTTGATTATCGATATCGAGGGACTGGAGAACGTCCAGCTCGGACGGGGTGGTGAACTGCAGCCGTTGCAGCTTCAGGACATCTACGAGCAGACGGGTGTCTTCTACTACCGTAGCAAGAACCCCGAGGGCGGATTCCAGAACCCGCCTATTCGCGAGTTGCCTAACAGCATCCGAAACATCAACGAGTACATCAATCTGTACAACCACTATATGCGCATGATTCGCGACGCCACGGGTGTCAACGAGGTCATGGACGCGTCTACCCCGAAGGGCGACTCCTTGGTGGGTGTGCGGCAACAGGCTCTCGCTGCGGGCAACAACGCGCTGTATGACATTACGAACGCCGCCTTGGTCCTGTATCAAAGCGTGTGTGCGGACATCGTCAAGTGCTTGCAGATTATCCCGCAGGAATCTGTTCTGTACCGTGTCTACGAAAAGGCTTTGGGGCAGTACAGTATGCAGGTGTTGAATTCATTCGCCGACCTCCCGATGCACAACTACGGCATCCGGGTTGTCAAGGATATGAGCGATGAGGAGCGGATGTACCTCGAACAAAACATCCAACAATCTCTGGCACAACAACAATTAGATATAGAAGATGCTATTGCTATCCGACAACTCAAAGACATCGACCAAGCCGAGCGTCTGCTGGTGGTGCGCCGTAAGCGGCGTATGCAACTGCAAATGCAGCAGCAGCAGCAAATGATGCAAGCCAAGTCTCAGGCTGACGTCCAGTCTGCTCAAGCCAGTGCGCAAGCACGGATGCAAGAGGAGCAGATGAAAGCGCAGCTCGAGGCTCAGAAGATTCAGCTCAAGGGTCAAGTCGAAGTGCAGGTCGCTGCTGCGATGCACGAGATGAAGAAGGAGATTGAGATGATTCGCGCTCAGGCCACTCTCGGATTCCGGGAGGAGGAGCAGAACTTCCGTGAGAAGATTGAGGTGCTCAAGGAGGACCGCAAGGACACTCGTGTGGAGAAGCAAGCGGTGGAGCAGAGCAAGCTCATCTCACAGAGGCAGGGCCAGCGTGGAGAGCTGGAGGAAGAGGCTGGTCAAAACAACCAGCAGGTAATTGATGAAATGCTGAACAATGTCGAGTAAACTAAACCTTGATGTATCGAAGCGGGTGGACATCACCTGTCGCCGTGGTGACACCTTGAAGGTTACCCTTACGGTAAAGGACGACTCGGGCACTGCTGTGGACTTGAGCTCGTACAGCGACTTTAAGTTTGAGGTCCGGACTACCGACACCTCTGACACGGCCTACGCCGACGACGATGCTACGATTATCCTATCTACCGAAGACGACTCCAGCGGAAGCAAGTACGTCTCCAGCGTAGTGAGCGGAACGGATAGCAACACCCTGACTTTTACTGCCAGCGCAACCAACATGAAGGCTGTGGCCTCTGGCATGTATGTGTATGACATCGAAGCCACCAACTCTTCTTCTGAAGTGCAGACGTGGCTGTCCGGACTTTTTGTTGTGAATGAAGACGTGACTGTGTGATGAACGTAGAGATTGTCAACGGCTCCGATAACAAGATTGCCATCACCCTGCCGACTACGCAGAATGTAATTACTGTGCAGCCCACGGCTCTGGTGGCGTCTTCTATCTCTGACGCTGCTGACGTCAATCTCGCTGCGGACATTACTGTGTCAAACACCGACGGCGCTTTCACTCACATCACCTCTTTCTCTGCGGGCACCAGCGTTGAGTCTGTGCTCCGCCAGATTCTGGAGAAGTACAATCGAACTACGATTGCTTTGAACGGTGTCACCCGCGCCCTTCAGTCCACTGGCGGCAGCTATGGCAGCGCATCAGAGGTCACGTCTAACCAGACCTTAGAGATAGGTAGGGGGGTTCAAGTCACGGCATTTAGAATTACCGTTGGCGACAGCACCCAGACCACTGACGCTTCTGTGAAGTTCCTCCGGGGGAGCACTGAGGTTGAGACTGGCTTCAGTGACACCACGGGAACCAAGACCCTTACCTCTGCTGATACGCAAGACCCCGGTACGATAACCAGCGTAAGCTACAGTGCTACTGTTATTGACGATGGGGGGTCTGGACTGGGTGACCAAACCCTTACCAGCGGAACAATTAAGTTTGAGTGGAAGCATCGCTTGCGCGTAGGCAGTTCTGCCACCAGTGCAGTCGCTGACGCGGCAGCGGCTCAGACCCTGTTTGATGGGCTGGCTACTGCTTACGACCAGCTCAGTAGCGAAACCAACTTTACGGTTACGGCTACCTCGGGCATGGACACCACCAATCACTTCACTTGGATTGCCTACCCCGCCTCTTTCGGAAACCTGAGTGAGGTTCTGCTTGGCGCCACTGACGTGCTGTCGGACTTCCAATCCCCAGTAGATAGAAATTTAACTAACGATTATGGAGTAACTACATCCTATCGGTTCTACAGAAGCAACTTCTCCAAGGCTTTTGCATCCGGTCAAACCCTGACGATTAAGTTCTAATGCCAATTTTTCCCGGACCCGTATCACACAATAATGCGAACGCCCCGATTCTTGATGCCACCGGCAATCAGGTTAAGGGCTTCGGATTTTTCGATGACACGAATGCGCGGAACAATCTGGGCGTCGACCTTCAGGTCGTTGGCTTTCTTGCCATTGTAGGCACCTCGTCGCCACAGGCTTTTATTTATGATGGCGGAGGCTGGACGGATGCGTCTAACTGGAGCTTGGCAGGTTCTGGTCTTGGAAACGTCCACGAGGACGAGACACCTCAGCTCGGTGGCAACCTTGACGTCGATGGCTTCAGTATCGTCTCCGTCAGCGATGGGGACATTACGTTCACTCCGAACGGAACTGGTAAGGTCAATCTCGACGGCACGGTTAAGTTCAAAAGGTTTAGTACTGCCCCCACAGCATTCGAGGGGGGTATGTACGCCGACGACAGCGACAACTTGTATTTCGGAGTAAGCTCCTAATTATTAACTTTAACACCACAAACAAGAACTCCTTATGGCTACTTGGAAAAAAGTTCACGTTGACAGTGCGAACACGACGCACGGTACTATTACAGCAACACTAGCGGACAACTCTACCAGCATGACCTCCGCAGGTGACATTCACGTTGTTACAGTTGCAAACGACGGGGGGGGGTCATCCCAAGCATTGACAACTAGAACTATTTCGCTTGGGGCAAACGCCTTTAACGGTACTACTATTGGTACGACCACTAACGCTCTTACCGATGGTGCGGGTATTGCCGACTTTACCTTTGACGGCGCTACGGGCAGTGTTACAGTTGCAGTTGACATCGCCAGTGCCACCGACCTTGGTTCCAGTGTTGTTGGCGCAGACTCCATTCTCGTAGCTGACGCTAACGACAGCAACGCCGTCAAGCGGTGTACTATTTCAGAAGCCATCGCTGCTGTTAGTAGCGGCGTGACGAGCTTCACTGCGGGCACGAACTTGACTGAGGACGGCAACGACACCCAAGGAGCTCTTGTTGTCAACCTCGACGCTAACTTGGTTGATATGGCGTCCATGTCCGCAGACCACATCGCGGCTGGGGTCACGGATGGTGCTGGTAATGACTTGACGTTTAACGGCGGTCAAGGTACTGGTACGGGTGTCGGTGGAGACATCTTCTTTAAGGTTGCCGCTGTGGGCGCCGCTTCTGCCTCTACGGTAAACGCACTCGCAACGGCACTTACGATTGCCGCCCCCACGACGGCATCTGGAAACTCTACTGTGACCGTCGCGGGTGACCTTGTTGTCAGCGGAGCTACGACTACCGTTAGTACCACGAACCTATTGGTGGAGGACGTCTTCATCCGTTTGGCTGCTGAAGCCACCGCCGATGCGGACACGGGAATCGTATTTGGTGGCTCTGCGCAGAAGGTCTTCGGTTGGGACAATGACAAAGAGAACGGTCGTTTTGGCGTGGCCTACTCCGGAGGTGATGCTGCAGAGACTGACGGGTTCGATGACGGCGAGGACTTCGACGGCTACATGTCTGTGGTCCACAGTGCCTCCGGCGCAGCCGCACAGGTGTCCGCCTTCAACCAGCTCGGCAACATTTACGTCGACACGAGCACAGACGATATCTACATCTACTCTTAATAGTGGGACTCTTGAATAAGGGCGGGGATGTTGGCGCCGTAAGTACCGACACCCTGACCCAGCAGGAGCTCACGTTCATCTTGAAGACGCTGCACGATTGCACGTTTGACGGAAAGGATGTCCTCTTGCTGGCAGATGTAGTGAACAAGCTACAGAATCAGTTGAAAGCGAAGTAACCAAAACCATAATACAGTGAAACTGGAACTTACCGAGGTTTACCTGCTCAAGACAGCAGTAGAGTCAATCAACATCAAGGCCACTGACGCTCCTGTTGTAGCCAAGATGCTTGATAAATTGGACCGAGAGTTCAATCGCCTTCAGAAACTGGAAGAGAAGAAGCGGTCCAGCAATGGTGTAGCCACTGTTGCGTAAATTAGCGCAGCATGGCAAGCTGGAAGAAAATTCTTACATCGGGTGATGTTGGCTCCGGGATGTCATTTACCGGGACCGACGGGGCTATCGTAAAAATTTCATCCAACACCCTCGTCGAATCGACGGCCCTCAACGTAGGAACTGGGGGGGTGGTTCAGCAAGAGAGCGGGATATATAGGTACGAGCCGAAAGGAGAGACCCTCGTTGGGCGGCAGTTGTGTACCTCTTCTACCGGTAACGGCACCGCCAACCACGACGAGGAGTATGCTGCGACCGGAGACATCGTGCAGGTTGAATGCACAGGTAGTGAGACCTTATCAAAGGGACTAATCTACATCGCCCGCCTTGGTGCTGGGCCGGGAACGTTTGACTTGGCTACTGCGGACAGGACGAGTCAGGATACATCCATTGGCATGATGTTCTATTCCAACAAAGACCAAACGTCCGCAGCGCCTACTCTCTACATTAAGGCTATCGCCCTTGTCCCGCAAAACAGCTTCCTCAACCTTGACGTTTCTTCCGGCAACCCGTCAGGGGATGCAGGAACGGCGTCTGGGGTCCCGCTTTACATGGGCACTTCAGGAAAGTTTGAAGTTAACATTCCGACAACTGCGTCTCAGTACGTCAGGCACGTTGGGTATCTTATGGAGAGGGACCTGACCATCAACTCGATTGCTTACTGCAAGGTCTACTTCTGCCCGTCACAAGACTACATCTTGCTGGAATGAGCCCTATCAAGAGTATCAACGGAGTAGAGTCGCCAGACAACCTAACCAGTCTCAACAAGGTCCTTGCTGACAGCATTAACACTGTTAATGGGGTTGAGCTGCCTGAAGCCGGAAATCTTCTTGACCTCTACACCGGCTCCAAGGCGGCCTACAGCTTCAGGCTTCTCGATGTCGACTATACAGGAAACTGTATACAGGTGCAGAACTCCAGTGGCAACAATGCCAACATAGGTTTCGTGAATGGGGTACTCGATACGGCTACCATGGAGACCCACTGTAACGGCGGATTCGGTTACATAAAAGTCTGGTATGACCAGTCAATGTCCAGCACTACGAGGGACATGTCGCAGACAGCTCAGTCAGACATGCCGATTATTGTCGACAGCAGCGGCAACACGATTACTGACTCTAATAGTAATCCGATGGCAAACTTTAGTGGCGGCCGATTCCTTCAAGTTGGAGGGCCGTATACGAGCTCCACGGCGGGCGGTGTGTATTCTCCAATCCATACTAACGGTTGGTTTGCCACTTCTGCCGTGAAGACGGGCTCAAGCATAGGCAATGAAAGTATTCTTAACCACGACAACTCCTTTCAAACAGTACAGTCCCGCCCCAGATTTGCTCAATACCTTCGTACTCGGGGAAGCAACGATACGGCGCGTTCAATCGCTTTCGGTTTTACTACTTCGACTCCGTCTTCGAATTCCGGCGTCACGAACGCAGCAGCTCAGGGGCCGACACTTCAGACGGCCACAGTTCACATTATTTCAGGTCGAGCTAATCCCAATAATCTTG
>LULJ01000055.1_pt1 | contig 59010 bp, 89 predicted proteins | sample 728171 | NCBI WGS metagenome assembly LULJ01 (sample SAMN03860292, study PRJNA289734) | marine metagenome | biome: seawater column; feature: ocean; material: water; isolation source: Red Sea water column Station 169 - depth 25m | place: Saudi Arabia: Red Sea | collected 2011-10-15 | depth 25 m
TAATGTTAACAGCGTTGATAGGACCAGTAAGTAATCTTCTAGGAAAATTTATAGAAGATAAAGATATGAAAAATAAGTTGGCACATGAAGTGGCAACTATGGCAGAAAACCATGCTCAAGAATTAGCAAAGGGTCAACTAGAAGTTAATAAAGCAGAGGCTCAACATAAATCTATATTTGTTGCTGGGTGGCGACCATTTATTGGTTGGACGTGTGGTATAGCTTTATGTTGGCACTTCGTTCTTGCTCCAGTAACCATGTTCCTTTGTGCATATATAGGTGTAGCTATACCTGATCTTCCAACTTTCGATATGGGAAGTCTTATGACAGTCTTAATGGGTATGTTAGGATTAGGAGGATTAAGAACATATGAGAAACAGAAAGGACTAACTAAATGAAAAAGAAAATAAACAAGGTTATAAAAGGTTTAAAAAAAGCTAGTGCTTTACATGCTAAACAAGCAAAAACATTAAAAACCGTATTAAAGAAAAGAAAGAAAAAGGCTTAACTAAGTAGCTATTTGTTCTTTAACGGCAACTTCTTCCATTCTTTTTATTAAACGATTTGCTCTATTAGGAACTTGTTTAGCCCAACGAGAGTCTTCCATTTGGATTGATGCCTCCATCCAATCACTATCTGCGATTGCAGCATTCATTTTCTTAAAATTAGAAAGACGAGGTCTACCCATATTAAACATCATGTTACATAGAATCAACTGTACTTCTTCTGGTAAATCAAGAAAGTTAGGATAAAGTTTTTTACACTCATCTATAGTTGTATGAATATCTGCTTGGAAACAAGAATTTACTCTATCTTCAGATATTTCTGTGCCTACAGGTTTTTGATATTCTTCATCCCACTCAGTAACTAAATGTCCAATTCCAAAAGTGGGTAAACCAAGATGATCTAAATAGATCTCGTATTTACAGCCTTCATCTTGTTCTATTTCTACTCTTAATCTATTAATATCCATTGCTTACCTCATCATATGATACTCGTTCTATTGGTCTAATATGTAACTCAAACCCCATCTTATTTAAAACTTTATTAAAGTTACTCAGGGTAGGTTGCCTCATTTTAGATTCCCAAGTGTATATAGCTATCTCACTAACACCTGTGCCATCAGCTAATTCTTTTTGAGTATAGCTTTTATATTTTCTTATATCTTTAAAATTTTCAATTATATCAGCCATTTTTTCCAGTCCTCTCCTAAAACTTGAGTAGCTAAGTTTATTTTTTGTCTTAACGATTTTACTATAATTTCATCTACAGTTTTTTCTGCAACTAAATCAATGTATGTTACTTTCGATGTTTGACTTATTCTGTGTGCTCTATCTTCTGATTGCAATCTTATCTCAAGATCATAACTATTACTATAATAAATTACTGTATTAGCAGCCGTTAGAGTAAGACCAAAACCTCCAGTTCTTGGTTGCCCTACAAAAAATCGTAGAGCATCATCAGTTTGAAACTGTTCTACAATCTGTTGTCTTTCTTCTCCTGGAGTATCACCATAATAACTTCTTACAGAGTTTTCACCATAAATACGACTAAGCTCTTGTTCTATCTTTTGTATATCGTGTCTATAGTTCGCCCATATTAGAGCTTTTCCATTCACTTCTTCTAATATACTTATTAACTCAGATAGTCGATTATTGTTTATTTCAACAGAAGAGCCATCATCTGTATTTACAAAACCACAACTTATTTGATGAAGTCTTAATAGTTGTGTTATAACTGCGTTTGCAGTAACTTGTTCCATGTTATCTAATTGCGTAACTGCATTCTTCTTCATATCCTGATAAATCTTTTTCTGTTCAGGTGTTAGTTCTATAACTCTACGAGTATAAATCTTTTCTGGTAAATCCAAACATTGCTCCTTTGTTACTCTAAAAGAATGAGGCTTTATTAATTCTGTTAATTCATCTAAATTACGAAAACCTAATATTTGATTATATTGATGAGATCCTGCAGATCTTTTTATCATATCTGCAAATCTTGCACAAAAAGAATAATACGATCTAAACCCTAATAGTTCTTCACTTAGAAAAGCAAACTGTGAATATAAATCTAAAGGTGATTTAGTTATCGGTGAACCTGTTAATATTCTTTTATACTTCGCTAACTTTCCTAGTTCTATTGCATTCTTAGTTCTTTTTGCCCTATGGTTTTTTATTACAGTAGACTCATCTATTGCTAATAATGTACCCTCGTTATGTATTCCATTTTTATGATTAAAGATAAATCGTTTCGCTATCTCTAAACCTTTCTTAGTAGACAGAGCTTCAATATTCATTACAAAAATTTGTAAATCAAAATCTGGTTTCCATATTGCTTCTATTTGTTTTTTTACTTTTTCTGTTAATGGTGAAGACCAATATGCCATCTTATGTTCTATATGGTTAGGAAGATGATTAGGTATTTCTTGCCCTACCCAGTTTTTATAGACACCTTTTGGTGCGAGTATAAAAGCTGAATTAATTTTTCCAGTGTCATATAGATAAGCTATAGTATCTATTAAGACTTTCGATTTACCAGTTCCCATATCCATAAGCAATGCATATTCATCTTTATTACAAGATTCTTTTAATGCATTAAGCTGGTGTTTATACGGTCTAGTTTTGAACGTAAACAAATATGTCTCCTTCTTCTTTCTAAAAATTAATATACTATATAAATATCTAGTGAGATATATAAAAGTTATGAAAAAAGTTCCTTACGACCCTTTATCTATGATAATGTAAAATAAAATCTCATAGAGCAGTTATAGAGTAAAAACAAAGGCTTAACTACATTCTTATGATATTATGAGATTATGACGAGCTTTTTTAAAAATAAAATAATAAAAACTTTTAAACATGACTATGTTGCATAAAATAAAGGTTTATTATTATATTAATAAAGTATAGTATAATAAAAGTTAGGAGAAAGTAGAATGGAATACACAAGACAAGCAACTGTATATGTTGTACAAGACTTTGGCACTAAGAATATATCTGGTGCTTTAAGATTTGGTCAAATAAAAGTTTTACTTCCACCCAACAGACAAATCGTTTTAAGTGCTGCTCCGACAGTCGCAAGACTAAGGGAAGGCTTAAATGGTTTTTCAGACGAAGACTATCTATTATTAATGGGGGATCCTGCTGCAATAGGTATAGCCTGTAGTATTGCATCTCATATTAATGCTGGAAAGTTTAAAATGTTAAAGTGGGATAGACAAGAAGCAATGTATCTTCCCATCAATATTAACCTAAAATACTTTGGAGAGTATGATGAACAATCTTGACGATATCCTCAGTGGTGAGGCAATAAACACTATAAATGTCAAGGCAACACCTGATGAATTAAACAGGTTGAGCAGATTGGCAAACGAACTTATCAAACGACAACAAGATGTCAAAATTCATGAAGAGTCGATTAAGACTTTCAAGGAAAGGGTAAGACAAATCTCCGAACAAGAAATACCAGACCTTTTAGCAGAGGTAGGGCTTTCTAGTTTTGAGTTAAAAGATGGAACTAAAATTAAAGTTGAACCTTTCGTAAGGGCTCATATATCAAAAGATCGAGCAAAAGAAGCTCATGCTTGGTTAGACGATAATGGTTTTGGTGAAATTATTAAAAAAGAAATAAACTGTAAATTTGGTAGAGGGGATAATAGATTTACCGAAGTATTAAGTCAGCTTGATACATTAGGTATTGATACGACTACTAAAGAATCAGTTCACCATTCAACTTTAAATTCTTTCTGTAAAGAACAATTGGAAAAAGGGACAGATATTCCTGTAACTACTTTTGGTCTTTATAGTGGATTTGTAACTAAAATAAATAAATAAGGAGGACAATATGTCAGATAAAGCAGTTGCAAGAAAAGAAGAAACGTCAGTCTTAATGGTTGATGATGAGATACTAGCTAATGGTACAGGTCTTGAGGATACAAGTTCTGAAGACTTCGCTATTCCGTTTATCAGAATATTACAATCTGGTAGCCCACAAGTAAAAAAGTCAGAGGGTAAATATATCAAGGGTGCTGAAGAGGGCGATATATTAAATACTGTGACTAATGATCTTGTTAAAGGTGACGATGGAATTATTGTAGTTCCTGTATATTATCAGAAAAAATATATCGAATGGAAGCCACGAGATTCTGGAGGTGGATTAGTGAATGCTGACCATGAAAGATCTATACTTAATCAATGTGTCAGAGACGAAAAGAAAAAATTCGTTTTAGATAATGGTAATTATATAGACGAAACGGCACAGTTTTATGTCATGGTTACTAATGAGGAAGAAACAGAGTGGCAACAAGCAGTTATTAGCATGTCGTCTACTCAGTTAGGTAAAGCTAGAAAATGGTTAAGCACTATGAAGCAAAGACGTGTAAAAAATAGTGAGGGCATTCCAGTAGAAGCACCAATGTTTATGTTTCGTTATTTAGCTAAAACTTCACCAGAGTCAAATGATTTAGGAAGTTGGTGTGGTTGGTCTATAGGTCTTGATGGTCCTGTAAAGGAAAGATCTTTTATGTTAGAAGCAAGTCGCTTTTTGAAAAGTATTCGTGCTGGTGATGTAAAAGTTAAACAAGATGATGTTAACGAAGATTCAACACCTAAAGATGACGAAGTACCATTTTAATTTAGGGGGCGAAAGCCCCCTTTTACCATTTGGAGAAAGAGATGACTACAACATACAGTAAACTTAAAGGTAGATCAAAAGGTTATCGATATCGTAATTCAATAGTAGATTTACAACGTGACCTTTATAAACGTAATTCTAAGTTGACACCAAGGGAACTAGGAGAAGATGAACGATTCGAAGATGATCCAAGGGCTTTAAGAGAACAAGATTATGGTAAAGTAAATAAAATACCAAGCTCACCTTTACATAATCGTAGACATGACCACTAAAACAGTAAAGGACTTTGCTACTCTTTTTTCTGGGTTGAGAAAGGCATATGGATCATATGCTCCAGAGGAAGGAAATGGTGTAGGAAAAGAAAAAGGTCGATATAGAATTATATCTGAAGACATAGATGATCTTCGGCTACAAGAATTATGGAAAAACCATTTAGAGGGTAAAAACTCTCTTGGTATAATACCGATTACAGAAACTAATACTTGCACATGGGGTGCCATTGATATTGATCAGTACCCTTTAAACCATAGTGATTTAGTAACTAAATTTATAAAAACAAATAAGTTACCATTTGTAGTGGCTCGTTCTAAATCTGGTGGTGCACATATATTTGTATTTCTTAGTGAACCTGTAAGTTGTGCTATTGTTCAACATAAACTAAAAGATATTGCCTCTGTACTTGGTTATGCAACGGCAGAGATATTTCCTAAACAAACAAAACTTTTATTAGAAAAAGGTGATAGAGGCAGTACCTTGAATATGCCATACTTTGGTGGAAAGAGGACTACTCGTTATGCTCATGATGATAAAGGTATAGCTATAACAGATTTAAATGAGTTTATAGAATATGCAAAACAAAAAACGATAACTAAGGCAGAATTAGAAAGTTTAAAAATTATTTCTGCTGATATGGCTGATAAAGATCTAGAAGGTGCACCACCTTGTTTAAAAATACTATGTAGTATGGGCTTTCCTGAGGGAACTAGGAATAATGGTTTATTTGACGTTGGTGTGTTTTTAAGAAAAAAGTTTTCTGACGATTGGGAGAAAAAAGTAGAGGAAAAGAACTTTCAATATATGAAGCCACCACTTGGTGCTTCAGAAGTTTTAGCAGTTATAAAAGCATTAAGTAATAAAGATTACCAATATAAATGTAATGATCAGCCTATAGCCTCACACTGTAATGCTGCAGTTTGTAGAACCTGTGAATATGGTGTTGGTTCTTCTGGAGGGTTACCACAATTTAGTAATCTACAAAAACAAGATTCAACACCACCTATATGGTTTTTAGATGTAGAGGGTCATCGAATAGAGCTAACTACAGATGAACTACAAAACCAAACTAAATTCCAAAGAAGATGTATGGACGAATTAAATTTTATGCCTTTAACTATGAGACAAAACAACTGGAGGACTGTTGTTCAACAATTATTAGATAGCGTATCTATAATCGAAGTTCCAGAAGATGTATCTGTACATGGTCAGTTTAAAGAGCTTTTAGAGTCCTTTTGTACTGAAAGAGCACAGGCTCAATCAAGAGATGAGTTATTATTAGGAAAGCCTTGGACAGAAGAAAGTAAAACTTTTTTTAGATTAAAAGATTTAATAGACTATTTTGGTAGACAACAGTTTAGAGATTATGGAAGAAACCATATTGCTGCACGACTCAGGGAACTGGGAGGTGGGGATCATTTCTTTCATGTAAAAGGTAAAGGTGTAACGGTTTGGTATGTCCCAGAATTTAAATCACAAGAGGAGGGCTACGAATTACCAAATATGGGGGAGGATCCATTTTGAGTATTGATCCTTCTACTTGGTCTATTATCCTTGGACCTCCAGGAACTGGAAAGACTACAACTATTCTTAACTTAATTGAAATGGAGATGCAAAAGGGAACACCTCCTGATAGAATAGGTTATTTTGCTTTTACAAAGAAAGCATCTGATGAGGGTAAAGAAAGAACAATGAACAGGTTTTCTTTATCAGGAAAAGATATTCCTAATTTTAGAACTTTACATTCTTTATGTTACCGAATGTTAGGGCTATCTCGTACTTCGGTCATGGATCGTTCAAACTATAAAGAGTTTAATGATATTATGGGTTTACGTTTAACAGGTGATATAAATTTAGAAGAAGGCTCTATTTCTCTTTTATCTAAAGATGATAAGTTAAAGTTCGTAGAAGGATTAGCAAGATTAAAGTGTCATGATTTAAGAGCCGAGTGGCAGGAACATTATGACGAAGATATAGATTGGCATACATTAGAGCGATTTTCAAAAGGTTTATATCAATTTAAACAAGCAAGAGGATTATACGACTTTACTGATATGCTTGATATGTGTGTACAAAAAGAACTTGCACCTAGTTTAGATGTTATGTTTGTAGACGAAGCACAAGACTTATGTCCTTTACAATGGAAGTTAGTAAAGATACTCGCACAAAAATCTAAGAGAGTCTATATCGCTGGTGATGATGATCAAGCTATCTTTAGATGGGCAGGGGCAGACGTAAACTTCTTGATTAATATCTCTAACGATGCTAGAATTTTGGAAAAGAGTTATAGAATCCCTCAAAGTGTCTTTAGTGTAGCTAATAAAGTGATAGGTCGTATTAAGACAAGAACACAAAAAACTTGGAGTCCGAGGGAAGAGGCTGGTAATGTAATCACCGAAGCAAGTTTCGAACATATTGATATCTCCTCTGGTCAATGGCTAATACTATCTCGTTCTAACTATTTATTAAATGAAATAGAAGCACATTGTAGAGGTCTTGGTGTATATTTCGAAAGAAAGAATAATCCCTCTATCTCTAAGAAGAAAGTAGAGGCAGTAAAAAACTGGGAAAATTTAAGAAAAGGTATGTTTATTTTTCCTGATCAAGCAGAAGAATTAGTTCCTTATATAAGAGGATCAAAAAGAAAAGCATTTATGAATTTAGATCCTTCACAAAAATTAACATTAAAAGAAGTACAACAGTTAGCAGAACTTCCTGAACCTAAAATATGGCATGATATGTTTACTGGGTTATCTGCTCATGAAAGAAGTTATATTTTATCTATGTTACGACTAGGTGAAAAGATAACTAAAAAACCAAGAATTACTCTATCTACGATACATTCTGCAAAAGGGGGTGAGGCAGATAATGTTGTTCTTATGACAGATATGCCTCATAGAACTTGGAGGGCATATGAAAAAGACCCTGACGATGACACTAGAGTTTTTTATGTAGGTTTGACTAGGGCTAAACAAAACTTACATATCGTTCAGCCAGTTACCAATAAATACTTTATGATATGAATAGTTTTTTCTTTATACAATAAACTATTTATACTATCATAATATAGTAAATTTTTAGAAAGTTAGAATATGACAGATAAAAAATCAAAGATTACTCATCCTGACGGCTTTTGGCAAGAATATATGCCTGGATGTTTTCGATTTTGGCACCCAGAAGAACTTGAAGAAGCAGTTAACTGGAGACAAAAAGTTATTAAACAAAGTTCTAACTCTGAAGAAGTAAAAAAATCTTTATACAGATTTGATCCAGAGGCAGTAATTGTTTATAATAAGCACCCAGAAAAAGGTGCATCACAAATGTTAGTGATATTAGATATATTAAAGAAACATGGAAAACCGATAAGTGTAGAGGATTTCATACCTATTATAGAAAAGAGTAAGAGGCTTCAAACTTCTCAACCTGTTGACAGAATATATAAGCACTATCATAAAATAATGTTAGCAAACAACTACATCAACTATGAATAGGAGAAAGTAATGGCTTCGATAAGAAGAAAACTTGCAGTAAATGCAAACAACTCTAAAAACACAAGAATGGATATAGCAAGTGCAGGGACACTAGCAAACTGGAGACCAGATGAGTTAGCTCATATTAGTCGTTTTTGTAAGATGGGACAACTAATAATGGATAAAGCTAAAACTCTTGGACGACCTGTTGATATATTAGAAATAGGTTGTGGAGAAATATGGACACTTCGTTATTTATACAAAGCCTTTGTTTCTACTAAATCAGAGATCGTAAATAGTTATGTTGGTATGGATATAGATCCAGCTTGTTTAACTGATTGGTGGGTAGACGATGATCTTCCTGTTACAGAACACCAGTGGTTTAAAACTATGACTTCGAATAAAGGTCAAATAGTTTTACAAGATTTAACAACTAATCCTGAACCTCCTGTAGAAGATGAGTCTATAGATGTGTTTATGACAACGGAAGTTATAGAACATATGGGGAGAGAGTTTATCGAACCGTGGATTGAGGCTTCTGCTAGAAAGCTACGTCCAGGAGGTATTGCATATATATCGACACCTAACCACGATGGGTCTAATGATAAATTACCTAAAGATCATGTTTATGAGTGGGGTTATCAAGAGTTAAAAGACTTATTAGAAAAACATTTCGTATTAGAACGTCATTATGGAACTTTTACTCAAACAAATAATTTTAATAAAAACCACCGTGCTAATATGAGATGGTCACAAAATGTTATTGACGATATTAAAAATAGGTTCGATAAACATTGGCAACGAGTTATATTAGCAACGGCTTATCCTGAGACTGCTAATAATGTTAATTGGCATTTAAGGAAGAAGTAATGGATCCTGTTAAAAGGTTTTTCTGGTGGATCGAGGAAAGACATGATATCTTTAAGAAAAAAGAACAAGGTCTTCCTCGCCCTTGGACAACGGATAAGATTTTAGATAAGTATCGATTTACTAATCCGTTTCGAGAAAACGATAAGACAACTGTTTGGTTTCGAGAAAACATGAGACAACCTCTCCATAATCAAAGAGAGGTCTTTATGGCTACTGTTATCTTTCGTTGGTTTAATCTTATTGAAACAGGAGAAACTTTACTAAAACATAATCTTCATATTGATTGGGATCCTGAACTTGCTAGAGAAGAAATAAAGAAACAAAATAAATATGTTACAGGGGGTTATATAATAAAAACACCTAATGGTATGGATAAAGTTGATGGGGTTATTTTTTGTATAGAGAGAATATGGCATCGACGAGGTTGGTTAGCAGACGATTTAATAGAAAATACAGAAACTCTAAGACGTGCTCATATTCTTTTAAAACAATTTCCTTATCTTGGTGCTTTCATGGCATATGAACTTGTTACTGATCTAAGGTATACGATGTTTCTAAACTCAGCTAAAGATATAAAAACTTGGGCTAATGCAGGTCCAGGAGCAATGAGAGGATTAAATAGAATATTTGGTAGAGAGTTAAATTGGAAAAGTTCTAAACATAAATGGAACGATGATATGTTAACTTTATTCTATTGGAGACATAACTTTTTACCACCAGAGATAGCTACAGTTATGGAGATGAGAGAGATAGAACATAGTCTTTGTGAGTTTGATAAATATGAACGAGTCCGTTTAGGACAAGGCACACCAAGAGGGAGATATAAATGATAACATTTCGTGGTGATAACGTAGAAGAAGTATTTCAAATAGCAGTAATGTCATTAAGAGAACCATATAACATGGTAAAGATACCAAGTAGAAATGGTGATGTCTTAATGTTCAAAGACCCTGTTTGTTCTACTTATAACTTTCCAAGAGAACGAGTAATGTTTCTTCCTGAAAGAAATTGTAATCCTTTCTTTCATTTTATAGAGGGCTTATGGATGTTAGCTGGTCGAAGAGACGTAGAACCACTAGCAAGATTTGTAAAAAGGATGAAAGAGTTTTCTGACGATGGTAACTTTTTATATGGGTCTTATGGTTATCGTTGGCGAAACCAGTTTGGTTACGATCAATTACATGACGTTATTCAAAAGCTAAAAGATAATAAATGGGATAGACGAATAGTTTTATCAATGTGGGATCCTGTAAATGATCTTCATTATAAAGGTAAAGATGTTCCTTGTAATACTCAAATATATTTTAAAGCCTATCCAACAAAAGAATTAGGTGAAGAGCATAATCAGATTAAATTAGATATGACTGTCTGTTGTAGATCTAATGATTTAATTTGGGGTGCATATGGGGCTAACGCAGTTCACTTTAGTATGCTTCATGAATATATAGCAACAATGTCAGGATTAAGTGTAGGTTGTTATCATCAAATTAGTAATAATGCTCATGTTTATTTAGATGTCTGGAACGAACTAGATAAGAAACTTTCTAAAGGTATCTCTCCTCATGGTTATGAAGCTAACCCAGAGATAACATGGCAAGACCTAATACAAGATAAACAAAACTTCGATAAAGATTTAAATTATTTCTTTAACCTGTTTTGTTCTAGTAAAGACAATAAAGAATTAGGTGGTATGTGGATAACCCCAGATCATTTTAGTAATATGAAGACATTCGCTTATACAGCGATACCTCTTGTTGAGGCATGGAATTATTATAAACAAAAAGATTATAAACATGCCATACTGCAAGCCTCAACTATCCAAGCACCAGATTGGAGAAAAGCATGTATGGAGTGGTTAGAAAGAAAGGAAGAGAGAGCCAAGAATGACTGAGAAACGTAGTAAGATAATACAAAAAGTTAATGTATTAGCTAACGATGATGTTAGTGCTTTGCATGAAGCAGAAAAGTCTTATGGAGATAGTTGGAAAAAGCGAGGGGGCATAGGTGCTTTTATGATGTTAGCTAGGAAGTGGGATCGTATAGAAAACCAATCAAACGATTATACTTACGATATCTTTTTAGCTTTAGAGGAGGATCAGAGACCAGAAGGACTTATAGACGATATAAGAGACCTTAGACGTTATCTGCTCTTAGTCGAAGCACAAATAGCTTTACAAAAGAATGCTAAATAAGGTAAACTCTTCTCCAAAGAAAGGGAAGAAAGCATTGCCGAAATATAAAAATCCTTTACAGGATCCTCTGTTCCCTCCTGATAGTGCATGGACAGTTCCAGAAGTGCTACCAGACTTATCGAAAGCTAAAGAAATAGCTATTGACCTTGAAACATGGGATCCTAACCTACGATCTAAAGGTGCAGGTTGGGCGAAGAAAGATGGACATATTGTTGGTATCGCTGTAGCTACTGATGGTTGGGAAGGTTATTTTCCAATACGACATAGGTCAGGGGGCAATTTAGACGAAAAAGTTGTTTTTAATTGGCTAAAAGACATGGTATCTACAGATGCAGATAAGATTTGTCATAATGCTTCATATGATATTGGTTGGTTAAAAGCAGAGGGTGTTAATGTAAAAGGTCGTATAATTGATACTATGATCGGTGCCCCTTTAATAGATGAAAATAGATTTAGTTATGCTTTAAATGCGTTAGGTAAACATTACTTACAAGAAACGAAAAGTGAAGACTTGTTACGTGATGCCGCAGAAGCATGGAACGTAGACCCAAAAGCAGACATATCAGAACTACCACCTATGTATGTTGGTCCATATGCAGAGCAAGATGCTGCGATGACATTAAGATTATGGAAGTTTCAAAAACAAGAATTATCAAGACAAGACTTATGGTCGATATTTAATTTAGAAACATCGATACTACCATTACTTATCGAAATGAGATTTAGAGGTGTTCGTATTGATTTAGACCAAGCAGAACGTATGTCTAAAATGTTCAGGGCTAAAGAAGAAGATGCTCTATTACAAATAAAAAAGTTAGTTGGATCAAATATAGAAATATGGGCGAATGCATCTATAGAAAAAGCATTTAAGAAATTAAAACTACCATATAACTTTACAGAAAAAGGATCACCCTCCTTTCAACAATCATGGTTAGAAAATCACGAACATGAAGTTCCAAAGTTAATTGTAAAAGCACGAAAGATGAATAAAGCAAGGACAACATTTATCGACGGAATGCTTATGAGTAATCAACAATCAGGTCGTCTTCATGCTGAATTACACCCACTTCGTTCTGATGACGGTGGTACGGTTACAGGTCGTTTTAGCTACAGTAATCCTAATCTACAACAAGTTCCAGCAAGGGATCCTGAAATAGGTACGGCTATCCGATCATTATTTATTCCTGAAGAAGGATGCCAGTGGGGTGCTTTTGATTACTCTCAACAAGAACCAAGACTCGTTGTTCATTATGCAGAGATGATGGAACTTCGTGGGGCAAAAGAAGCTGGGGATGCATTTAGAGATGGGGATGCAGACTTTCATCAAGTCGTAGCTGATATGGCAGGCATACCAAGAAAGCAAGCAAAGAATATAAACTTAGGATTATTTTATTCTATGGGTGTTCAAAAACTGTCTAGTAGTCTAGGGTTAACGATGGAAGAGGGAAAAGAATTATTTAGCCAATATCATGAACGAGTTCCATTTGTAAAAGCCCTTAGTGAACGAGCTATACGACGTGCTGCAGATCAAGGTAATATAAGAACATTATTAGGAAGACGTTGTCGTTTCGATAAGTGGGAGCCAATGCAGTTTGGCACACGAAAAATTATGGATCATAAAACTGCTTATGCTGAACATGGTAATGCTATTAAAAGGGCTTTTACACATAAAGCTATGAATAGATTAATACAAGGTAGTGCCGCAGATATGACTAAGAAAGCAATGCAGTTATTATTCGAAGAAGGAATTATACCTCATATACAAGTTCATGACGAATTAGATTTTTCTGTAGAGTCAGAAGAGCAAGCAGTAAAGATAAAAGAAATTATGGAACATTGTGTAGAAATAAAAGTCCCTGTAAAAGTAGACGTGGAACTTGGACCAAACTGGGGTGAAGCTAAAGATGCTTCTAAAGTCATAGCTCATGCTGAATCTGTTAGAGGTTGGACAAGAGGTTCTGAGTCAGATTATACAAAGCAAGCAGTATAAACATTTTATTCTTATATAATTCCATTTTTATTTTTATTATAATAAATAAAAAGGAGCATTAAATGTCCGAAAAAACTATAAAGATGCCTATCATCATGGCTCTTGTCGCATGGCGAAAGCTACGAGAGTTGGGTGCTAAGAACGAAGCAGATCTAATCGCTGCAAATCTTATAGGTCAGGGAGTTGAGCTAGAAGGAGCTACTGCCGATGAGACGTTCGACTTTTATTCCGAGTATCTAATTACACACGGAATGTTATCCGTCGAGACGGCAGAAGAAGATTATAAAAACACTTGGAAAATCATACACGGAAAGGGAGAAAGCGATGAGTGAACAAGAAAAAATAGAAAGAAGAAATTGGATGTCTAAAGAACAGAAGATCCAAGTAGCAAGGAAGTTATTTGCAAGTTTGCGAGGTCAATACATAATTGGTCAAGCCCTCTACATTGCGATAAAAGAACTAGATAAAGTTCCTGGAGCAATGAAAGAAGTATCGAACATTGAAGATATGAGATTATTAATGTATAATTTATTTCCTATGTATAAAGATACTCAAGAGATAACTGAAAATATTCATAGTGAGTTTCCAACTACTCAAAGTCCTTACGATAGTAATGGCGATGAGTCGGCATAAGAAACATTATTTTTAGTTTTTATTCATTTAATATTTTTACTATAATAAAAAGGTAGTGTGGGGGTATTACCTCAGGTTCCTGCAACAGGTTCCTTATCCCCATTCTATTTGTTAGATGTTGCAACGTACTAGAAGTTGGGCGATAGCAAGGGATAGATAGAGTCGCTATCGGAATAGAAACCTCTATGACTTCGACGGAAGTCACTCGGTAATGTCCTACTTCTAGTACACTTTTTAGGGTGCTATGAGGTTGAGTACAACAGATAGCTTAATGAGAGGCAAAACACTTGCATACCGACCTCTCGCCCTACATTTTTAGAAAGGAAGAATATGGCAAATATATGTTATGAGTTAGAGGCTAAGTATGAAGTAACTTCATGTTATTTATTAGACTTTAATGTAAAAGATGTTTATGCATGGTGGATTAAGTATGATACTTTATATGTCCAGCATAAGCTAGGTGAACCTATATCAAGGTATAAACCTAATTTTCCAGGTCGTTCAAACGACTTTAAACATGCAAAAGAGTTTTATCAAAACTCTGCACCTGTAGAAGAAAACCCATTGAAATATTAGAAAGGAAGAAATATGGCAATTACTTGTCCAAGATGTGGTCATGGCATACACCAGTTTGATATGACCCCTTTTAAAATTTTAGAATTAATTGTTAGCTTTGATTGGCGAACTTTAAATGAAGATGAGACTATTCGCTATAAGCCTGTATTCGGTAAGATCCCCATGGATGGAGCGAGAGCTTTAGAAACATCAGATGGTGAACGTCTATTTATCATTAATAACATGACTTTATATTGTTTCGAAACTGGTACTACAGTTTCCCATGGTAAATGGGTCTTGCTTCATGTAGCTAATGAAGAGGATTCTAAATGAAACATTTTAAACAAAAATCTTATGGTCGTTCAAGAGGTATAGCACCTGATCTTTTAGAACAGATTATTAAACAAAATTGGAGAGGTCTATCAGCAAGTGATCTACAAACTTTCCAAGGTGTTGAATCAGATGGTGCAAGAATATTAGAAACAGATCACTTCACATATATTTTACATCAAAACACTTTAGAAGTTTACTCTCACGAAAACCATAGTATGATTCAATATGAACTCAAGCTAGTCAATATACTGGAGGAAGATGATGCAAGTGCCGTATGATTATTATACTCTTGAGAGATTGATAAGGAAGTGGCATGAAGATCGTAACCTTATCGAGGGTAGTACAAGTAAAGATCAGGTTCTAAAACTCTTAGAAGAACTAGGCGAGTTATCCCAAGCAGTTATTGAAGCTGACTCTTACGATACACCAGAAGTCCCAAAGGCTTTGATAGCAGATGCTATTGGTGATATGTTAGTTATTATGATAAATATTTGTATGCGAAATAATATGTCCTTAGTTTATTGTATGGAATATGCTTACGAAGAAATTAAAAATAGAAAAGGAAAATTGGTTAACGGATTATATATTAAAGAGGAGGATCAAAATGAGGATGCCAATGGATTTAACAACTAAGCGAATTAAGAAAGTATTAGTAGAGGCTAATCAAAGAGATTTAGCAGAGATCTTATACGATGCTCATACTATTTGGGATATAAAAACATTTACTGAGTTAGGCTTTCCACCAAAGTATGTAAAGAGTTTTATTCGTACTTATAAATCTGATGGCTCTCATAAAGGAAATATTTATGCAGACGATGGTTCAATTATAAAAGAACTCGAAGGAGTTTCGTCTCATAGAATTGTAGAAGATATGGCACGACGTTTTAATCTTCATACTGCTTTAGAGGCATCATATATGAAAGCAGGTCGTGGTAGTTCTTTAGCCGTACTTACCGATGCAGTTTTAAAACATGTAGAGGAGAATGTAGCATGATACTTTCTACGAAAGGTTATTATCGTATTCGTATTAAAAGACGTGGGGATCATGGATCATCATTCATTGGTTCATATCAAACACGAGAAGAAGCAGAAAAGAGATTAGAGTTTTTCTCTGCTCCATTAAAAAACAAAAACTTTTATTCAATCAATATCGAAGAAATGAGTGATACACTTAGCTACAAGTTTAACGATAAAAAGCATAGTTTTCCTATATAAATTGCCTTTTTGTTTTAGTATAATAAAAATAAAGAAAGTAGAAAGGATATTGCTAATGTATTGTAAAGTATGCGATAATGTTATCTCGCCCCCTCGCAGGGCTAGTCTTGGGTATGATACCTGTTTATCTTGTGGCGATAAGGAGGCTAAACGAAAAGTTCATACTGTTGTTCCTATGCATAAATCTAATTATGTTCTTGTGACTAACCTTTCGGAGTTAGTTAATATAAATACGAAAGGAGCATAAGCATGGCATGGAAAGTATTAGAAGAGGGTCATGGTTTCGGTTATGTCGAATATTGGCACCCAGAAGATATTGCTCACCCAGAGCATCCTGGAGAGATACCTGATGATCATATAGATTATATGGATGCAGAGTCTCAAGTTGTTTCTGCTTGGCAAGATGCTAACTATACTTACGTTATTCATCATGTCTTGGACGAAACTTTTAATTATTTCAGATATCCAAAGGAGGGACAGTGATGATAGGTAATCCAGATGATGTATCTAATCAAGTAATTGCAAAGATAGAACGATGGTTAAAACATGAGATTAGCCATCAAGCCCCTGTAGTCGATGGTGAAGAAATTCTTACTGACGGTACTGAGGGTATTTGTGAGGGTCGGTATGAATGTGCTGTCTCCTTATTAAAACAAGTCGAAAAATGGAAGAAGGAGGTAGGCTTATGAGTGAAAAATTAAACTATGAGGCTAAGTACATAGAGAGGACTGCTCAGTTAGTTGATACTAAAAACAAACTTAGTGATGTACAATTAAAATTAAGAGAGGCATATGAACTTTTATCTTTAGCTCAACAAAAATTAAAAACATTAGAGGGGAAACAAAATGGGTAAACCAAAATTTTTATTAAAAGTCACTTACCCAGATCAAACTGAAGAATACTGGCATGATCCTATGTGTGTTATTATTCCAGAACTTGCTCGTCTTCAAAAGAAGCATAATGATATGCTTGTATTACAATGGCTCGATATTAGACGAACAGGTATGAATATAGGACATATTGTTGATTCATCTGAGCCACGTGAAATCTAAAGATGTAGAATCAAGGGGAGGAGATCTTGATTCTACATTCATTTATAGGGGAAAAATAAACGATACTTAACGATAATCTATTTTTTGAATCAGTAAAAGCATTATTTTGTTATAGTAATCGTTTTTTATATCTCTTATTATAGTAGTAACTTAAATATTAACCATTAATTTAGAAAGGAAGAATAATGGCACATAATATCGAAACGATGGCTTATGCAAATGCAAAGCCTTGGCATGGGTTAGGAACAGAAGTTGCTGATACCCTTACTCCAGCTCAAATGCAAAAAGCTGCACAGCTTGACTGGACAGTTAGTAAACGACCAGCTTATACATTAGATAAGCCTGAGTGGTCATCCGAGAATGGTCAGATCGTTGGTGATGTCGGTTTACTCCAAGCTAGTGGACACCACTTCATTGTTAGGGATAGCGATAATTCAGTTTTATCGCAGTGTGGCGAAAAATACATACCTATCCAAAACAAAGATATCTTCGACTTCTTCGTTAAGTTTACTCAAGCAGGTCATATGAAAATGGAGACTGCTGGTTCTTTACGAGATGGTAAAGAGATTTGGGGTTTAGCCAAACTCAAAGATGATTTCGAATTAGCTGGTGGCGATGAAGTTAAAGGCTACCTCCTCATTAATCAGCCTCACGAAGCAGGCAAAGCAATGACGATTAAGTTTACACCGATCCGAGTTGTTTGTAACAATACCTTGACTATGGCATTGCGAGGCGAGGGTACTGCACTTCGTATGCCCCACGTCAAAGAGTTCGATGAAGATGTCCGAGCTGCAGCAGAAGAAGCACTTGGTCTCAGTAGTCAAGCGATAACCGACTTCAAAGAAAAGTCCGAGTTCCTTGCATCTCGTCAATACAAACAAGAATCAGTTCTCAATTATATTGCTGAGTTGTATCAACCTTCCGTACTTGTTGATAAAGCCAAAGCACTTACTGATGATGAATTCGTTATGCAAGAGCAGTTTAATGCTACAGCGACTCAGGTCCTTCAAAACATTGATCTAAGTCCAGGTGCTACGATGAAGTCAGCCAAGGGAACTTGGTGGGGTGCTTTGAATGGTGTGACTTATCACGAAGATCATCAGAAAAAGCAGTCAGCTCCTGGTAATGCTCTTCATTCATCATGGTTTGGCGTTGGAGCAAACAGGAAAGCCAAAGCATTAGACAAAGCTATCGAATATGCAAACGCATAGCTTGGTCGACTATGTCCAGTTGATTCTGGACATAGTCATTTTATTTACGACATAACAGTTCCTTTCGCCCCACCATGAAAATGGTGGGGTTTTTTTACGAGTAAAAACAGTATAATGTAATAGTAATCGTCGCCTTGTTTTACTATAATATAGGTAAGATTAATTTTAGAAAGGAAGAAAAATGTACATACAAGAACAAGAAGATCGTGATTTTATTTACGCATCACCCCAAGATTGGGATCGAGCCGAAGCTAGAGAGATTGGTTCCCAAAACCCTGATAGAGCTTATATTGCTACAGGTAATGATGTTTGGCATGTTAACCCATTTTGGGGTAAGTATGATAAGTGGGGTAATCCTTTACGAAAAGAAGCCCCTCATTCTCGTATTCCTCATCCAGAGGATATAGACTCAGATTACATTGATGAAGAGTTAATTGAGCAGTTAAAGAAAGAGGAGAATTTATAATGTATGCACTTTATGCACACCGTGAGGGAATGACTAATATCTTTATCAGGACATTCCCTCGTCTTAGTATGATGGATTCTGATACCATTGAACAAGGTGCTGGGGCTGTTAAACTTGACGGTCCTGACTTTCCTGAGGGCTATGAGGCATTCGCCCTTAATCTTAAAACTGGTGACCTTTTATGGTACACTGACCATCCTTGGGTTCTTGTAGAAGATGAAGAGATTCGTCAATCTTTCTTCTGTAGCTTTTCTTGTTTTGATAAGGAGTAATTGATAATGGAAAAAATGTACCCAACTGGTGTTATCTATGATGAAGATGATCACATAAGAGAAATCTTTCAGCACGAAAGTGAAAAAAATGTGCGAAAGTTGATGAAATTGGTTTTAGAAATCAGCGATAAAAATTTAACCAGTCAATACGTTGGTCGTGTTCATAATGAAAATTGGAGCACTGAACACAAAGGTAAAAAATATATTTTTGAAAAAGGTGAATTCGTAAGAATAGAAAATATCACTTAACTAACTTGGGGCAGAAATGCCCCAATGTCCCTCCTGTTCACTTTTAATGTTTTAATTTCTAAAACTCACGTCATAATCTCATAATCTCATAATATCTTCTGTAATGCTCTGTGGCTCTTGGTTCTTGGCTATGATATTTGTTTTCAAGATATCATAACTGTCAGTCATAGATAATGGGTCGGGAGAAAAGTTTTTTGTTTTTAGAATAAAAAACCATTGTATATTACTATTGTGTCTGGTAAGATATAAGGAAAGAAAACAAAGAAAGCGAGAAAAGGTCATATTGATGAGAGATCTTGTATACACTCCAGTTTCGCCATCAGAATGTGGGAATTACTGGGTTTGCTCAGATGGTAAGAGACACCGACCATTACTACCAAAGCACAAAAAGTTTTGTAGACTTTATGTTGAAGGAATGTCTGCTGCAGCTGCAGCGAGAAAATCAGGCTTTACGAAAGACATGATTGGCTCAAAAGTTCAAGGTTCTGCAATGCTTCGTAAGAATCCACTGGTTGGCAATTTTATTATTGAGCTTTTGGAAAAGCAGAAACAACGAGCAGAAGTTAGTGTTGACTCACATCTAACAGAACTTTCCCATTTGCGTGATGAAGCGAAGGATTCAGGGCAAATTGCTGCTGCGATCTCTGCCGAGGTGTCGAGGGGCAAGGTAGCAGGGTTGTATATAGATCGGAAGGAGGTCATGGTTTCAAAGATGGAAAGCATGAGTTCAGAGGATCTTGTTTCAAGGATAAAGCAAATTGTAAATGGAAGCAATATGAAAGTAGTAGAGCATGAAGACAGAAAAGAGCCTGTATCAAACGCTAAAGAACAGCTTACCCAAAGTTCACTGGCAAAGGATTGAAACAGGAGCCCTTGGCACAGGAGTGCCTGACGTCAATGCTTGTTGGCAGGGCAATGAGTTTTGGATTGAACTCAAGATAGGAACGATACAGTCAGTCAATCTATCAGCCCAGCAATGTGCATGGCACACGCGTCGTGCAACTCGAGGAGGCATCTCTTGGATTCTTATCCATGACCCTTCAAAACATCAAATTTGGTGCGTTCCAGGCAGTCAGTCAGTCAGTCTAAGAAATCGTACCCTCTGTTCATCATCACCCACCATTCATCATCAACAACATCCGTTTGACTGGAAGCTCGTGCTAAAACAATTTTGTTTGACTGACCGAATGACTGTCTGATTGATTGATTGACCGATTGATTGATTGACTCGGATCCAGGCAGCAGGAATCATTTTGTCATAAAAAAGATTTAAAAATCAGTAATTAATACTTTACTATAGTAAGAGTATGGTATATGATACTGGTATAACTTAATTTAAATAGAAAGGTAGAAAGTTATGAAAAAGTCTAAAAAGGTAGCTCCTGTCGCTAAATCTCCTGTAGGTAACTCTGGTATCCCTGCTCCTGCTAAAAACGGTTTTAATAATCGTAAAGTTACTTTGATAACAAAGGTTATTGAAAATCGTAAGATAGCTGGTCAGGCTATGATTATTCTAAATACTATTGAAGCTCTTGGTGGCTCTGCTACTCAAGGCGAGGTAGTTGATAACTTGCTCGCGAATGGTTTAAAAACTGTTCAGTCGCCAAAAAGAATTTATGATTTCTATCGTAAGTTATTGGTCGAGGATGAGTATATTAAACTCGATGCTTAATGATTGAGGGAGCTTCGGCTCCCTCTTTTTTTGCCGATTGCACCTGATTGATTGACTGACTGGGGCTCATCATCATAGCCCTTCATCATAGCCTTTCATCATCACTAATTACAGCACGAGCAAAGGTTCAGGTATAATAATGACCCATTCTCTCTACTGGTTTGTTTGACTGACTGATTGACTCGCCCAAAATAATTAGTTAACGATGTTAAACGATAGTTAAAAAATAATTAACTTTTTACTTTACTTTAGTATGAAAATGATTATGATAGAATTATAACTTAGAAAGATAGAAAGGAAAATATTATGTCTAAGAAAATTTCTAAAATCGTAGCTAACGGTGCTACTGTTACCCCTACCGTTGATAAGTCTTCTATTGCTAAATGTGGTATTCCTGCCCCTTCCCCAAAGGGTAGTAATAACGTAGTTTATAGTTTAGCTGATAATGTATTAGAAAACTTAAAGGCGTACCCTTTACCAGCCCAAGCCCAAGCTATTCTATATAGTTTAGATAATCTTGGTGGTACGGCTACTAAAGGGGAAATTATTAAGGATTTAAAAAATCCTGAAACTAGTAAGTTATCTACTACCCAGTCGGTCGAAAGGATTTGGACTTTTTACCATAAAAGGCTTTTAAACGATTACTTTAAAGTTAACTAATTTTAGTGGGGGGCTACTAGCCCCCCTTTCTTAGAAAGGATAAAAAATGTCTAATTGTAAAAATAAAGTTTCTATGTGGTGTCCCCCTCGTGTAAATATTGAAACGCTAAAACGTGAAGATGGTCGTTATGTGTCGGTGCGTTGTGGTCGTACTGGATATGATGGTGATATTCTTTTATGCGAAGAATGTCGTAAATCTTATAGATTTACCCCTGAGTGGGAAATGGATAACCCTAGCTACGAAGAGGATTATTAAAATGAAATTATTTCACGTGATTATTTGTACTATTTGTTTTTTCTTAGCTACGTTGTATTTTATTACTGCGTTCTTAATTTGGGATCCAGTCCATATTAGTATTGGCTTTTTATTAATATTTGGTACTGCTTGGGCTACGGCTAGGGAAATAGCAAAACCTTAAAACTTGGGGGCTTTTTAGCCCCCCTTTTTTTACGCACACCACCCTATTATAAAAGCGACACGACAGCCCCCACCCCCCCTTTACAGCGAGAACCACCCTTTTTCTAGCACTAAAGTGCAAGGTTGTCAGCCGATATACCAGAAATTTTACGATAGGATCTTTTTTGGTTTTAATTTTTTCACAAATGGTGTATATCTGAAAAAAAGGAGTCAGTAATGCGAGTTGGTGGCGTAGCAGCAATTCCTACAGATACTATACCAAAACAAACCACGATTAGTGGTCAGCCACACATGCTTGCATATATCAATCCTCAAGAAGCTCAATTATTACGAGATCGTGGGGGTATTGGTTCATTATTCGGTATTCCTACTTTTTACAATCCTAATGAAGATGCGATAGGTGCTACTGATATGGGATTAGAAAGTTCTTTAGCTGATCAGCAATCTGTTTCGGCAGGGTTAGGAGCGACAAGCACAGAAGGCGATCTGGGTACAGATCCAGTAGATTTTGGATTAGATCCTTTTGGAGGTATGGGTCCAAATGTATCGGTTGATATGCAGGGTAATGTTACAGGTATAGCAACAGGAGCAACTCAAGGCTATAATCCAGGAGGTGTTTCGATGAAAGAAGCACCAAGACCAGGACCTGCTAGAGGACCTGTAGGACCAAAGGGTTTTTCATTAAACCCTTCTCAAGTTGCTAGAGGGGTAACAAGTGTTTTAGGTCTTGTTCCTAATCCTATGCAACCACTCGCTCAAGTAATTAGTAAAGGGCTTGCTATGCAAGATATAGGAAGTGTGCTTGGTGGCAGTCGAGAGGGTGCACTTGGTAATATAGTAGGAGCTATAGAAAATTTTTCATTAAGTGATTTAACATCTAGTCTTGCAGCTCAAGCAAGGGGCGAAAAATAATGGATTGTTACCATTGTGGTACAAAATTAATTTGGGGTGGTGATCATGATTTGGAAGACGAAGAAGAATATTCGATGGTAACTAATTTATCATGTCCAAAATGCGAAGCCCATGTAGACGTATATTTTCGTAGGGAACAAGAATAATGGAACAAGGTTTAATGTCTTTATTTAAAAAAGACCCACAAGGCATGATCCGTGTTTATCGAGGTGAGCCTCGTAAATTACCAGACAGGAGTTTTGGGTACTCTGGCGATATGGAATTTCAAAAACAAGAAGGTAAAACGACACGAGGAAAATTTTTTACACCTGATTTAGAAAAAGCAAAAGGGTTTGGGAAACAATTTTTAAAAGACGATTTTAAAAAAATGAAGTTTGATAATTATGGAGGAGGTCGTATTAAAACGATGTTAGTTTCTCCTGATGAATTTTCTAAAGCTGCAAAAGATGCATTTAAATTTCATGCGTATGGTATGAAAGAAAATAGGATTGGTGGACCTCAAGCAGCAGAAAGAATGTTAAAAGATGGTTTACGATATGTAGATAGTTTAGATTTAGAACGAGCTGTAGGAAATATAAACGATAAACAATATTTTAGAATGTTACGAGAGGGAATATTTCAATTTGCACCTGAAAGAGCAAAAACAGCGATAGCTGAATCTTTTAAAATAAATCCAGGAGGTATGATTTTAGAAGGATTAGGAGTTGCTGGAAAAGCTGTTGCAAAAGGTGCAGGAATTTTATCTTACCCATTAGCATTATTATTTTCGCCTGAATTGAATTTAGATGAAGTAGAAGAAGGTGCTTTTACGGAATATGAAGAATTACCCCTAGAAGCGATGACGCTTGATGCAACTTAATAGTTTAGAAGATGTAGAAAAATATATTTCGTCTACCGATCTAGGTGAATTAAAACGAGACGAATTACTAGAATTAAATTTACTTACAGATGAATTAAAACGAAGAAAGCTCCAAGAAGAATGCCGAGGAGATTTTTTAACCTTTGTTAGAACGATGTGGAGTTCTTTTATCGAAGGTGCACACCATAGGATAATGTGCGAACAATTTAATAAAATCGCACGAGGAGAGTTAAAACGAGTTATTATTAATATGGCTCCACGACATTCGAAGTCAGAAATGTCGTCATATATGCTTCCATCGTGGCTCTTGGGTATTCGACCAGATTTAAAAATAATTCAAGCAACACATACAGGTGAACTTGCTGTACGATTTGGTAGAAAAGTTAGAGATTTAGTAGATACAAGAGAGTATAAAGAAGTTTTTCCTAATGTTTCGTTACGTGCTGACTCAAAAGCAGCAGGTCGATGGGAAACAACTGAGGGTGGTGAGTATTTTGCTTCTGGTGTAGGGGGTGCGATTACTGGTAGAGGTGCTGATATTTTAATAATTGACGACCCACATTCGGAACAAGATGCATTAAGCGAAACAGCAATGGAAATGGCATACGAATGGTACACTTCTGGACCTCGACAGAGGCTCCAACCAGGAGGTGTTATCATTTTAGTGATGACTAGATGGTCAAAAAAGGACTTAACAGGTCAATTATTAAAGGCTCAAATGTCAGATTTAAAGGCAGATAAGTGGGAATTAATAGAATTTCCTGCAATTATGCCGTCTGGCAAGCCAGTTTGGGAAGAATTTTGGAAAATTGACGAATTAGAGGGTATTCGAGCGTCTTTGCCTCACTCAAAATGGTCTGCTCAGTGGATGCAAGAGCCAACAGGGGGCGATGGGGCAATAATTAAGAAAGAATGGATTAATATTTGGGAAAAATCTGACCCTCCACTAGTAGATTTTATAATTCAAAGCTATGATACTGCTTTTTTAAAGTCAGAAAGGGCAGATTATAGTGCTATTACAACTTGGGGTGTTTTTAGAGTTAATGAATCTGAACAAGCGAATATAATTTTGTTAGATTCTATCCGAGATAGGTACACTTTTCCTGAATTAAAAGAAGTTGCTCAAGAAAGTTATTTACAATGGGATCCAGATTCGGTTATCATCGAAGCCAAAGCATCAGGAATGCCATTAACACAAGAATTAAGGGCGATGGGTATTCCTGTACAAAACTATTCGCCAAACAGAGGGCAGGATAAAATTGCTAGGACTAATGCAGTGGCACCTTTATTCGAGTCAGGACTCGTGTGGGTGCCAGAAACAAGGTGGGCAGAGGAGCTTGTTGAAGAGCTTACGGAATTCCCTAATGGTGATCATGATGATTTGGTCGATTCCACTACTCAGGCTATGTTACGATTTCGTCAGGGAGGTTTTTTGAGACATCCGTCAGATTACGAAGATGAATCGTTAGAACATAGTGTAAGACAATACGTTTACTATTGAGGTAAAAATGGCTGTAGAAAAGAATAAACCGTTAAAAGTTGTTGATTCTCCTGAAGATGAAGTAGAAATCGAAGTAGAAGAAGAAACACCTGAAACGGAGTTTGATGCGAATAATACTGTTCTTTTAGAGGATGGTGGTGCTATAGTCAATTATGAAGAAGAATCAGGAATGGGGGACACAGATGATTTTTATGAAAATTTGGCAGAAAATATCGACGAAGCTCAACTTAGCGAAATGGCTGCCGATCTTATTGAAGCCTACAAAGAAGACACGGAATCGAGGCAAGAGTGGCTCGACAGCTACACAGAAGGACTTGATCTCCTTGGAACAAGCACTGATGAAAGAAGTGAACCGTTCAGGGGGGCGTCAGGGGTCTACCACCCCCTCCTCGCAGAAAGTGCGACGCAGTTCCAAAGCCAAGCGTACAAAGAACTCCTCCCTCCAGGGGGTCCAGTCCAAACGAGGATCGTCGGTGAAACGTCGAAAGAAGTCGAAGAGCAAGCCGAAAGAGTAAGAGGCTTTATGAACTTTTTAGTTCTGGACGTAATGGAGGAATTTGATCCAGAACTAGATCAGATGTTATATTACCTTCCTTTAACAGGATCTGCTTTTAAAAAGACTTATTATGATCAAAATTTAAAACGACCTGTAAGTAAGTTTGTACCAGCAGATGATTTAGTCGTATCTTACACAGAAAGTAATTTACAAACATGTCCTCGTTTCACGCATATTGTAACTATGAATTATAACGATTTAAGAAAGTTACAAGTATCAGGGTTTTATAGAGATATCGAAATATTCGAAGACGAAGGCTTAGAAGATTCTGAGGCTAAAGAAAAAGTACAAAGTATAACAGGGTTTAGAAAATCAGCTAATATGTCTGATGTAGTAACTTTATTAGAAATGCATGTTGACTTAAATATTGAGGGTTATGAAGACGTAGATAAAAATGGAGAGCCGACTGGAATAGCTTTACCATACATTATTACATTAACAGAAGACATGGACGTTTTATCTATAAGACGTAATTATAGAGAAAATGATCAAGTAAAACAAAGAATTAGATATTTTACTCATTATAAATTTACTCCAGGATTAGGGTTTTACGGCTTTGGTTTAATACACATGATTGGTGGACTAACTAAATCAGCTACTTCAATATTAAGACAATTAATCGATGCAGGAACATTAGCTAATTTACCAGCAGGATTTAAGTCAAGAGGATTAAGAGTTCGAGACGATGATCAACCATTACAGCCTGGAGAATTTAGAGATGTAGATGCTCCAGGATCTTCGATCCGTGAAGCGATTATGCCACTTCCTTATAAAGAACCATCGGCAACTTTATTACAAATGTTAGGTGTATTAATAGATAGTGGAAGAAGATTTGCTTCAGTAGCTGATATAAATGTAGGAGATAGTAATCAAGCGATGCCAGTTGGCACGACAGTTGCTTTATTAGAGCAAGGTACAAAAATATTATCAGCAATACATAAAAGATTACATTTTGCTCAAAGACAAGAATTAAGAATATTAGCTGAAGTAATAAAACAATCATTACCCATGGAATATCCTTATGATGTTCCTGCAGCAAAAAGAACAATAAAAGAAGACGATTTCGATGATCGTATAGATGTCGTGCCAGTAAGTGATCCAGCGATGTTTAGTATGAGTCAACGAATATCTATGGCTCAAACTCAACTTCAATTAGCACAGGCAGCACCACAGATTCATGACTTACAAGAAGCATATAGACGAATGTATTCAGCGTTGGGTGTTCAAAATATTGATTCTATTTTACCCCCTAAAGCTGAAATGGCACCTAAAGATCCAGCGAGTGAAAATGCTGAGGCTCTTATGGCGAAGCCACTTAAAGCGTTTCCACAACAAAATCACGATGCACACGTGGCTACCCACTCAGCGTTTTTACAAGATCCCAATATTCAAAAAAATCAAATGGCAGTGCAAACGCTTATGGCACACATGCAAGAACATCTTGCGTTAAAGTATAGACAACAAGTTGAACAAATTATTGGTCAACCTTTACCACCAGAGGGTCAAATATTACCACCTGAACAAGAAGCAATGTTAGCACAAGCCACAGCTCAGGCTACACAGGAGATAAGTCAAATGGCACAACAAATATCAGGAACAGGTCAGTTCGATCCTATTGTACAATTAAAACAAAAAGAACTTGAAATAGATGCTGCAGAAGTACAAAGAAAAGCATCTGCCGATAGGGCAAAACAACAGCTTGCTGCAGCAAAATTACAACAAGATGGACAAATAAAAGAAAGAGAAATCCAATCAGAAGAGGATATTGCAGCATTAAAAGCAAACGTATCAATGGCTAACATAAGGAGGTAGCAATGAGTAAAGAAGCAGAAAAGTATATACAAATGTTAGAAGATGAAACTGATCCTGATAATAAAGTTATACTAGAATTAGATATTCAAAGAGAATTAGGTCTTGATCCTAAAGATATAAAAAAGATGTTAAAAAAAGTCAAAGGTAAAAAAATAGGTGGACTAGGTGGTTCTGCTATGATGGGACAAGACTTAGAAAACTATATGGGCGATGAAGCTAGTGCTGCTGGAAACTCAAAAGGTGGTGGTGCAGCAATAAAGGGAACAAAATTTATAGGTCTTAGGTAATGGACTTTCAATATCTTTTAAAAAAGATAGTGACAGAACGACGAGCAGAGTTAAGCGAAATGCTTATGTCGAATGGTATTGCTTCTATGGAGCAGTATCAAAATGTTATGGGGCAACTTTCTGCTCTTGCCCACGTAGAAGAAACTTTAAAAAATGTAGCAAATAGAATGGAGAATGCTGACAATGTCTAAAACACTTTTCGTTCCTGACCACGTAAAACGAGGTATAGAACAGGAACGCTTGGCTGAGAAGTCAACTTCTAATCCTTTAGATCCATCTACGTTTGGATTACCAAAGGAAGAAGATAATAAATCTGCCCTTGAAAGGTTACCAAAACCTACAGGTTGGCGAATTTTAATCCTTCCTTATACGATACCAAAAGAAAAGAATGGTATTATTTACGCAGATGAAACTATAGAACGGTCTAATTTAGCAACGAATACAGGTTACGTTGTTAGTTTAGGTCCAGACGCATATAAAGATGAAAATAAATTTCCTGATGGTCCTTGGTGTAAAAAAGGTGATTGGGTTTTATTTGGTCGATATGCAGGATCAAGATTTAAAATTCAAGGTGCAGAACCTCGATTATTAAATGACGATGAAGTTTTGGCTGTAATAACAGATCCTAGAGATATCTTAAACGTATAAGGAGTAAAAAATGGATAACACACAGGTTCAAGAAAAAGAAGAATTAAAACCTCAAGAACAAGAGCAACTCACCTTAGATATAGAAGTTGAGGATGAAGAAGAAGAACAGCAGGAAACTGCTGAACAGAAAAAAGATAAAGAACTTTCAGGACATCGAGACGATGTAAAAAAGCGTATAGATACGTTAACTTGGAAGTTACGAGAAGCTGAAAGAAGAGAGCAGGCAGCGATTGACTATGCAAAACAAGTAAAAGAAGAAAATGGAAAATTAACTTCTAAATTTAATGAAACTAGTCAAGAGCTTAATGTTCAATACGGTGGTAAAATAGAAAGTCAGTTAGCTGAGGCTAAAAGAGCATATAAGTTAGCTTACGAAGAAGGCAATACTGATGCTATGGCAGATGCCTCTGCACTTATAGCAAAATTAAGTGTAGAAGAGGAAAACGTAAAAAAGAAAAAAGAACAGTTTTCTCAGGAAAAAGAGGTTGAAACCCAAACAAAAGCTAAAACTGTTGAAGAAGAAATTGCTCAACCACAACAACCATATTATGATGAAAAAGCACTTCAATGGGCTAGTAGAAATAAATGGTTTGGAAAAAATAAAGCAATGACCTTGACAATTTATGATATTCATCGTACAATGACAGAAGAGGAAGGCTATGATGCTACCTCTGATGAGTATTACGAAGAAGTGGATAGAAGAATTAGAGAAGAATTCCCCCAACGCTTTACAGCAGATGGGGAGTACCAAGAACCAGAGTCAAAGAGAGGCTCTGCAGCAGGAACGACACGTAAAAACGTCCAGACGGTTGCTCCTGCTAATCGGAATGTAAAAAATGGACGCAATACTATTCGCTTGACTAAAAGTCAAGTGGCTATCGCTAAAAAACTTGGAGTACCACTCGAAGAATACGCAAAACATGTGAAGGAGCCAGTTTAATGACAGAAGAAAACAAAAATATGAATAGAACCTCACGTGCTGCTGAATCTCGTTCAAAGCAAGAACGCAAAAGACCTTGGAAACCAGCATCGTCTCTTGAAGCACCACAGCCTCCTGAGGGCTATAAATACAGGTGGATAAGAACTGAAGTTAGAGGGTATCAAGACCAGAAAAATGTCTCTGCGAGACTTAGAGAAGGTTTTGAACCAGTTCGAGCTGATGAACATCCAGATTTTCCTGTGCCTACTATCGAAGATGGAAAGCACGAAGGAACTATTGGTGTGGGAGGACTTATGTTGGCGAAGGTGCCAGAGGAAGTTGTAGATGAAAGAAATGATTATTACCGTCAACAGACAGAAGATCAAATGACTGCAGTCGATAACGACCTACTGAAAGAACAGCATCCCTCTATGCCTATTACAAAGGAGGGAGGGAGTAAAGTAACCTTTGGTGGTCCAAGAACGAAAGTTTAAGGATTAATTTTAACTTTTAATTAAGGAGTCATTCATGGCTAATACAAATCTTGCCTTTGGCTTACAACCAATACAAAAACTTGGTTCTAATGTCAATAATGTAGGCGTCTCTGGATATACTCTTTACGAAATCAAAAGCGATAATTCAAATAGAATTTATCAAGGGTCTCCTGTGATACCATTAAGTACAGGCTTTATCGACATTGTTGGTGCAGCTGCAGGTGGAACAGTTGGATTACTTGGCGTTTTTGGTGGATGTGAATTTGTATCCTCTACTACAGGAAAACCAGTCTTCTCCAATCAATGGACAGGAAGTGGGGCAGACTCTAATTTTCCTATTAAAGCGTATGTGTATGACGATCCAATGCAACTTTATAAAATTGCGACAGATGCATCAGTAACAGACGAAGCAACACTTCGTGCTGCTGTTTTTGCAAATGCCAATTTTGCAACTGCAACAAGTGGATCAAACACTACAGGTATATCTTCTGCAAAGTTAGGAGTAAGCACTATTGCTACTACTGCAAACTTAAATCTCCGTATTATGGGGTGGCAAGAAGATGAAAACAATAGCGATTTTGCTGCTGCAGGTATTCCTGTAATAGTAAGATTAAACAACCACTTCAATTCACCAAACGGTGCGATTGCTGGTGGAACTGTATCAACTACTGGTGTATAGGAGAGTCTAATGCCCATTTCACGAGCACAATTAGCTAAAGAGCTAGAACCTGGACTCAATGCCTTATTTGGTATGGAGTTCGCTAGATATGAAAACGAGCATGCAGAAATTTTTGACACAGAGACTTCTGATCGAGCATTCGAAGAAGAGGTAATGTTGTCAGGTTTCGGAACTGCACCTACTAAGTTTGAGGGATCAGCAGTAAACTTTGATACTGCAAACGAATCCTTCACAGCAAGGTACACACACGAAACTATTGCATTAGCGTTTTCAATTACTGAAGAAGCAATCGAAGATAATCTTTATGATCGTCTTGGAGCAAGATACACAAGAGCATTGGCGAGATCAATGGCACACACAAAGCAAGTAAAAGCTGCATCAATATTGAATAATGCCTTTACTGCAGGTGCTTTCGCTGGTGGCGACGGTGTTGCTCTTTGTGATGCATCACATCCATTAACAAGTGGAGGAACATTTAATAATGAGCCTTCAACTGCAGCAGATTTAAACGAGACATCTTTAGAAGATGCTCTTATTACAATCTCTGGTTTCGTGGATGAAAGAGGATTAAAAATCGCATTAAGAGGCATGAAATTAATCATTCCACCTGCTTTACAATTCGTAGCTGACAGATTAACTCAGTCAACACTAAGAGTTGCAACAGCAGATAATGATATTAATGCTATAAGAAATATGGGAATGATCCCACAAGGTTATGTTATTAACCATTTCTTAACTGATACAGATGCGTTTTTTATCAAAACTGATGCACCAAACGGATTTAAACATTTTGAAAGAGCACCAATTAAAACTCAAATGGAAGGTGATTTTGACACTGGAAATATGAGATTTAAAGCGAGAGAAAGATATTCTTTCGGGTTCTCTGACCCAAGATGTGTTTTTGGTTCTCCAGGAGCATAAAAAAAGTTTAAAGGGTGACTAGTCAGTCACCCTTTTTTAATATACACTAAAACAAACCTTGACAGTTACATGGTGTAACTGACATTTGCCAAGACAAGGAGAGTTACATGGCTAATACAACATTTTCGGGTCCAGTCCGATCAGAAGGTGGTTTTACAACTATAAGTAAAAACACTACAACTGGAGCAATCACAACACAATCAAGTATTAATTCAAGTGGTATCGCTTCTTTTGATGCTAATAAATTAGCAACAGAAGCAGGAACTGGTATCACAGGTGGTACTGGAACTATTTACAGAAGTTCTGTTATGAGATCTGGTGGAATTATTACAACAAGAATTTTAATAGACTTAACAGGTTTAAGATCAACAGCGTCAGGTGATATTATTGGTGTTAACGGCACATCTAATGTTTGTCACATAGGACAGATTACTGCTGCAGAAAATGGAACAATTTTAACTGGTAGTATGGAGTGTTTTGAAGCACCTGCAGGTGGTGACCCAGATATTAACGTGCATTCTGCTACAGAGGGCACAGGTGTTGAAGACGGAGCTATTGGTGATTTAACTGAAACATTATTAGTTAATGCTGGTGACGCAACACTTGGAAGTAAAGTTTATTTTACTGCTGTCCCTGCTGCTGATGAGTTTTTATATTTAACATTAGGTGCTACAACGGATGCAGATTATACTGCTGGTAAGCTGTTAATTGAATTAATGGGCTACGAAGCCTAGTTAGGAGAATAACATGGCGAGTTTATCAGATGTACGAGCTTTAACTATTAGTGATGAAAACGCTTCAGACGATGATAGATTAGTAACTGCAGCAAGACCTAATACGTCTGCAACAATGGCAAATACAACATTTGCTGGAGGTGCAGCTAGAAATGTTATAGTTACTACTACAGGCACAAGTGATAACGCAAAAACTTGTACTATTACTGGTACAGATGTTTTTGGTGACGCTTTAACTGAAGTTATAACATCAACTGGATCAGCAGAAGCAGTGGCAGGAACAAAATTATTTCTAACTGTCACTGCAGTTGAGTGTTCAGCACAGTATGCAGCAAATATCAAAGTTGGATCTGGAACGTTGTGTGCTCAAGCTGTAGAGGGTGCTAACCGAGTTAGGGTAAAAGGTTTTGCAGTAGTGTCTGGTGGCACAGCAGGTGACGTTGAATTTATAAACGGAACACCTGAAAGTGGTACTACATTGTTTAAGTCTAGAACAATAGGCACTGCGAATGATACTGTAGATAGGACAATTCCATCTCAAGGTGTTTTATTCGATAGTGGAGCTGTCCTTAAATATACAGTAGATGTTGCAGATAACATAACGGTGTTCTACGCATAGGTTGTTAAATGGCTAGAAAAGCAAAAAAACAGCCACCTAAAACAAAAAAATATTTTCGCTCCACAAAAAGTGGAGCTGGAATGACTAAGGCAGGTGTTGCTCGTTACAGACGAGAAAACCCAGGAAGCAAACTTAAAACTGCTGTAACAGGTAAAGTTAAAGCTGGAAGTAAGGCAGCAAAAAGAAGAAAGTCTTTTTGTGCAAGATCTGCTGGTCAAGCTAGAAAGCATAATATTAATTGTGCAAAAACTCCTAAGAAAAGAATTTGTGCAGCTAGAAGAAGATGGAAGTGTTAGATGACAAGTAAAGAATTACTAAAGATGTTAGAAAAACATGAAGAAGTTTGTAATGCAAGATTCGATGGAATTAATAATAAATTAAATAAACTCGATAATAGATTATGGATGATAGTGTCATTAATTATAGTTGCTAGTGGGTTGGAGCAGTTAATTTAATGGTTATGAGCAGGGGTCAAATGTCAAAACAAGTGACTAAAGCCCCTGGAAAAAGGAAGTGGAGTGCCAAGAGGAAGAGAAAGATCAATTGCTCAAGACCTAGAGGATTTTCTGAAAGAGCACATTGTGCCTCTAAAAAAAGGAGAAGTAGTAAAAGGAAGTCCAGTTAAATATTGTTTAGACTGTGGCAGAAAAAAGTGGACATGTAGATGTCATAAACAAAGGAGTAAATAATGCCAAAAGACGCTTGTTATCATAAAGTTAAAGCTAGATATAAAGTTTTTCCTTCAGCGTATGCTTCAGGAGCGATAGCTAAATGTAGAAAAGTTGGTGCTTCAAATTACGGCACAGGTGGTAAAAAGAAGAAAAAGTCTAGTGTGCGAAAAGCAAGTACAGGAATGTATATGGGGGCTAAAAGACCATCAAAAAATAAAAATATCGCAAGAGGTTGTGGTATCGTATTAGCAAAAAGAAGAAAAGAAACAAAGCGTTCCTAATGGCAGTAAGAAAAACAAAAGCAGGGTTAGCGTTAAAAAGATGGTTCAAAGAGGACTGGAAAGATGTTAGAACTGGCAAAAAATGTGGTAGGAAAAAAGGAGAAAAGAGAGGAACTCCTTATTGTAGACCAAGTAAACGTATTTCTTCTAAAACACCAAAAACAACAAAAGAGATGACATCTGCAGAAAAAAAGAGTAGGATAAGACAAAAGGTAGCATTAGGACAACCAAGTAAAGGTAAACCAAGAAACGTAAAACCATTAAGAAGGAAAAGGAGAAAAGCATGAATAAAAATAACCCACAATCAGAACTAGCTATGCTAAGAGATCCCAGTTCTAAAAAGTCAAAAAAAGACATAAAAGTTTCTAAAATAACTATAGCTAAATTAAAAGATCCATCTGATAAACTATCAAATATTGATGTAAAAGGTAAAAAAGGTGGTGGACTTATGAGTGCTATTAATAGAGTAAAAAAAGAACAAGGTGTAAAAGGTATGATGAGAGGGGGTTTATCTGGAGGTAATCCTAGTGGTCCTCCAAGAAGAATGGTTCCAGATCCAGCTTTAATAACACCTTTGAATCCTGGAAAACTAATGGATGTTACAGAAATGGCAAAAGGTGGTTTTATGGATGAAGAAATAGAAAAACGTATGATGGGTGGCTATATGGAATATAAGGAAGATAAGTAATGGCTACTTCTGGTTCAACAGATTTCGAACTTGCTGTAGATGATTATATCGAGGAGGCTTTTGAGCGTTGTGGCTTAGAAATACGAACAGGATATGATCTTAGAACAGCAAAACGATCTCTAAATCTCATGTTTGCAGATTGGGCAAATAGAGGATTAAATCGTTGGACTATTACTCAAACCTCTATCACACTATCTCAAGGCACTACTGAATATACACTTGATGCAGATACGATAGATATATTGTCTGCAGTTATTAGAGAAAACGCAGGATCTTCTAATCAGTTAGACACAACTGTAAATAGAATAGGTCGTGATACATATTTAAATTTATCAAGTAAATTATCTCAATCAAGACCTACACAATACTATGTAGATAGACAAATAACTCCTAAATTTCGTGTTTTTCCTACTCCTAATGCAACATATACTTTAGTTGTTGACAGGTTAACTAGAATAGAAGATGCTGATTCTGCTACGAATACAGTAGATATTCCTTTTAGATTCTATCCTTGTCTTGCTGCAGGATTAGCTTATTATCTAGCGATAAAAAAAGCTCCTGATAGAATACAAATATTAAAAGCGATATACGATGAAGAGTTTGATAGAGCAGCAACTGAAGATAGAGATAGAACAAGTTTAAAACTATTGCCTTATGAGAGATATATCTAATGGCTTACTCTAGTGGAAAATATGCTTTTTTTATATCAGATAGAAGTGGTATGAGATTCCCATATAAAGAGAGAATAAAAGAATGGAATGGATCAATCGTTCATATTTCTGAATATGAAGCAAAACATGAACAACTAGATCCTCATAGAACAGTTATTGATGCACAAGCTCTAAGAGATGCAAGACCAGATACAAGAAGTGATGGTAGTGTAGAAAACTTATTAGGGATAAACCCATTTACATCAGGATCAAGTGGTTCAGCTGTAATAACTGTAATAGAACCTAATCATGGAAGATCCTCAAGCGATACAGTTCGTTTCAGAAAAGCACTAGGATTTGATGGGTTTTCAGCAACAGTATTGACACAAAGTGCAGGATATAGTATTACAAAAGTAGATGATAATACTTATACATTTACAGCAAGTAGTGGAACTGCTACTATTGGCAGTCAAAGAGGTGGTGGTGAAAACGCAACAGCAGGAGCAGTTACACTGGAAGTATAGATGAGTTTTACAAAAGCAACATTAACAACAGCCTTACAGGATTATACTGATAATTCAGAAACAATTTTTGTAAATAACATACCTAATTTTATAAAAGCAGCAGAAGAAAAAATATTTAAAAGTATTGATTTAGACATTTTTAGAAAAAATGTAACAAGTAATTTTACATCGTCAGACCCTTTTGTAACAACACCAGCAGATTATTTAGCCTCCTTTTCTTTTCAAATAACAGCTTCTGGTAGTGAGGGTTTCTTATTACAAAAAGATGTAAACTATATTAGAGAACATACACCTGCATCAACAACTACAGGTGTTCCAAAATACTATGCAAGATTTGACGAAGACAATTTTATTGTAGCTCCAACTCCTAATTCTAATTATGCGTTTCAGTTAAATTATTATCATAGACCTGCTAGTATTACGGCAGGAGCTGACAGTGGAACAACATGGATAAGTACAAATGTTCCTTTCGCTTTATTATATGGTTCATTAGTAGAGGCATATACTTTTATGAAAGGTGAAGCAGATGTTATACAAAACTATAATGGTTTATACACTCAGTATTTAGAAAGAGCAAAAGATCTAGGAGAAGCAAGAGAAAATACAGATGGATATAGAGTTGGTCTACCATCGAGACCAAGAACATAGGAGTAGAAAATGGCAACAGCAAATGCAGCAACCACCTTTTTAGAAAATAGACTTTTGAGTTTTATTTTTAAAAACAACGCAGCATCTTTTAGCTCACCTGGAGATGGTATTTACGTTGGATTGGCAACAGCAGTATCTAATTTTAATGATTCAACAGGTGAAACAGATGAACCTACAATCACAGAGGCTACTTTTGGTGCTTATGCAAGACAGCAAGTGACAGCAGCAAACTGGACATTGACGTCTGATACTACAGAAGCACAAACAATAAAAAATGCTGCCAATATAGAATTTCCAGCATCTACTGGAACAAGTAATACAATAAGTCATGTTTTTGTTGCAACTCATGCAACGGCTAGTTTAGATACAGAAGGATCAGGTGGAAATGTTTTATTTATAGGAGCATTAGACACAAGTAAAACAATAGCAACTGGTGATATATTTAGAATTAATGCAAATAACTTAACAATAGAATTGAAATAATGGCGTTAGTAATAAATGATAGAGTAAAAGAAACAACAACCACAACTGGTACTGGGGCATTAACATTAGCTGGTGCAGTTACTGGATTTGAAACTTTTGGCACTGGTGTTGGTAATTCTAATACAACATATTATGCAGTAACATTGCCTGGATCAGCAGAGTTTGAAGTTGGTTTAGGCACATTAAATAGTGATTCAACTACAATAACAAGAACAACAGTTATAAGTAGTTCAAATAGTGATAGTGCAGTAAACTTTAGTGCAGGAACAAAAACTATTTTTTGTACACTACCAGCATCAAAGACAGTGTTTTTAGATGCAAGTGGTAATGCAACATTAGGTGCAGATTTGTCAGTGGGTGATGATTTAACTATATTAGGTGGATTGATTGATCTCAAATCAAACAGTGGATCACCATCACAGATAAAATTTTATTGTGAAAGTTCTAATGCTCATGCACAAACATTAACTGCACAAGCTCACTCTGTGGGTGCAACAAATACTTTAACTTTACCAGCAGGTAGCAGTTCAACATTAGTATCAGAATCACATACACAAACATTAACAAACAAGACTTTAACTGCACCGACTTTAACTGGCACAGCAGTCATGGCAGATTTAGATATATCTGGTGACGTAGATGTGGATGGCACTTTAGAAGCTGATGCAGTCACAGTAAATGGCACAGCATTAAATACAGTTATCGCAGGTGTTACAGTTACAGATGCAACCAACTCTGCTCATGTTTTAGTTACAGATAATGAAAGCACTGATGAAGAAAACTTAATTACATTCGTTGAAGATGCTACGTCTAGCACTGGTAATGTTGGATTAGAAATGGATGGTAATCTAACTTACAATCCAAGCAGTGGCACAGTAACAGCAACAATCTTTAAAGGTAACATAGATGCAGTAGATGGTGACTTCGATGGCACGTTAGAGGCAGATGCTATAACATTAAATGGAACTGCAGTTACAGCAACAGCAACTTTATCAACTGGTATATCTAATGGTAACGTATTAGTTGCAACAAGTGGTATAGCAGACAATGATTTTTTAAGAGTTGATGGTACAAGTATAGAAGGCAGAAGTGCAGCAGAAACAAGAAGCGACATATCTGCAATAACATTAACAGAGGCATCAGACGAGGCAACGGCTTTAGCAATAGCGTTAGGATAATATTATGGCGAATACATTTAAAGTTATAACAAGAGATGTGATGTCAGCGACTGCAAACACTGATGAAACACTTTACACAACACAATCTGGAAGCACTGTTGTTATCATAGGAATGACATTAGCTAATGTGCATACGGCACAAGTTACTGCTACAGTAAAACTTACATCTACTACAACACAAACAAGTCAAACACAAAATACAGAGGCACATATTGTAAAAGATATTCCTTTGCCAGTTGGTTCTACAGTTGAGATAATGGCTGGTAATAAAATAATACTTAACCAAGGAGATATAATCAAAGTGCTTGTTCAGTGGCAGATAAAGTATCTGTTATAATGAGTTACATGGAGATAACATAATATGCCTTATATCGGTAATCCTACAGTTGATAGATTTGTTACACCAAGAGCAGCATCAGTTTTTTCTGGTGACGGATCAACAACTGCATTTACATTAGATGAAGCAGTTGGCACTGATGAAGATATTCTTGTATCTGTAGATGGCGTTATACAAGAGCCATCAGTTGCTTATGCAGTATCTAGTGGCACAACTTTAACATTTACTTCTGCACCATCTAGTAATTCTGGTAATAATATTTTTGTTTATTATCTTCATAGAACTATAGGCACAGTAACGCCACCACTTGAGATAAGTGGCACATACAAAGCCAGTGGTATATTCAGAACTAATGTGCAAACCCTATCAGATGATATCACAATAACTGCGACAGAAAATGCTAATGTTACAGGTCCGTTAACTGTAGCAAGTAATAAAACCATCACTGTTAATGATGGTGGAAGGCTAGTGATTTTATGAGTACAATCAAAGTAGATGCTATACAAACGACAGGTGGTGCATCAGAGATAGCCATTGATAAACTAAAAGGTGTATCAAGTGCATCATCTATATCTGTTGTGGCAGAGGGTGGAACAACTACTACTAACTTGCAACAAGGATTAGCTAAGTTTTGGGGGTATAAAGTATCAGATGGCTCTTCTCTTGCAGATAGTTTTAATTTAGGCTCTATAACAGACACTAGTACAGGTATATTCTCTTTAAATTTTTCTAATAATATGGGCAACGCAACATACGTTTTTGATTGTTTTACAGGAAATCCTGCTGATGATGCAAGTGCTACTGGTAACAATTTCACTGGAATAGAAGCATCCAATTTAACAATTAATGTAAGAGATAATACTAATTTAATTGACATTTCTGCATTAGTGTCAGGACATGGAGACTTAGCATGAGTACCATTATTGTTGATACATTAACTGGTAAGTCTACTGCAACAACTTTAACTATTGGCTCAACACCTGTAGTGAGTGCAAGTGCAAACTCTTTGACTATTAGAGGTGAGGGTAGTAATCAGACAAGTGTGCAACAAGGGTTAGTTAAATCATGGGTAAATCACGACCAAGCAACAGTTAATGATAGTCATAATGTAGGGTCTGTAACAGACAATGGAACAGGAGATTATGGAACTAATTTTACTACAAATATGGGAAATGTACACTATTCTGCTGGTGGATTAGGTGTGCATGATGCTGGATCATATACAACTTTTCAAACTTATGACCATGATGATCCTTTTACTACTGCTCAAGCAACAATAAATACTCAAGGAACAGATTCAAATCAAGGAGACTGTGAACCAGTTTGTACAATATATATTGGAGACTTGGCATAATGGCAAACGGAACAATAGCATTTGATACATTATCAACAAGTGGACAGATAAGTGGTACAGCTAAGTCTGTGGATACAGATTTTCTAGCTAGTAGTATTCCTAAAGCATTTGTTGGATTAACAGGCACGGGAACTATAGCTATAAAAAAATCTTTAAATATAACTTCTATAACAGATTCAGGCACAGGTAATTATACTGTAACTATTAATAATGATTTTGAAGATGCAAATTATACTTTCATTAACAGTGTTGCTTGGACTATAGGAGTTACAAATTCAGTATATGGTGGTTTAAATTCTACTGATACAGCAGCAGGTTCTTATAAAAACTGTCATGTAAATGCTTCCGATGCTGCTACAGATGCAGTGGTTGCTTATAGTGCAGTTATAGGAGAACTCGCATGACAATTAAAACACCAGAATTTCAAGGCACACATCTTTGGGATAGATTGTGTTGGGCAAAAGAAAAGCTAGAGCCAGTAAGAACAGAATATTGTGTTGTATGGGAAGATCCAGATGATTTAGATGCACCAGCAAAAGTTACACACCCTGATCCAAATTGGATGGCTTGTGCATTACAGGGTGGAATATTACCACCAGTTGAGGTATATTGGGAGTTAGCAAAGGATGAAGCAAAGCCAGATTTTAAGGATGAAGCAAAGCCAGATTTTAAAAAACATACAAGAGGATATTTACTTCATAATACAAAACCTATAAAATCAATGACAGAAGAAAGAGCTATAGAGTATTTAATTATGAAAGATATACCACAAAAGGTGTGGAGAAACTGGGATAAAGGCAACAAGCCTAGATTAGTTATATGCAGAAAAGAACAACTTCCTAGCACTAGAGTATGGCGAAATGCTTGGAAAATTAATGAAGAACTAACCATACAGAAAGATGAGGTGGCTTAAATGGCAACAACAAACATAGTAGATAAAGATGGTAATACTATTGCAGCATCAGATGCAACTGTGCCATCAGATAGGCATTTCAGAAATGCTTGGACATTATCTGGTAAAACCATAACAGAAGATCTAGCTGAATCTAAAAAGATATTTCAAGATAAAATTAGAGAAGTTAGAACTCCATTATTAGCAGCAGAAGATGTAGTCTATATGAAAGCATTAGAGGCTGGAGATAGTTCTGCACAAACTGCAAGTGCAGCAACTAAGAAAAAGTTAAGAGATGCACCAGCAGCAAGTGCTATATCAAGAAAAAGTTAAGAGATGCACCAGCAGCAAGTGCTATATCAAATGCAGATACAATAGATAAGTTGAAAGCTGCATGGGATAAAGATTTGTTAGGCGATAGTCCTTACGCATAGGAGATCTAGATGGCATTAACAAAAGTAATAGGCTCAGGTGCAGAAGGTTTAACTCTATCAAGCACTAGTCTTACAGTAGCAAATGGTCTGACACTTACTGATGGTGACTTAACTGTAGCAAGTGGTCATGGGGTAAGTTTTGCAGCTACAAGTGATGGAGGTGTTAGTACCCCTAGCGAATTGTTAAACGATTATGAAGAAGGCACATTTACAGCTACATTAACAGGAGCATCTGCTGCACCAAGTTCAGCAATAAATGTACAATCAGCCTATATAAAAGTAGGTAATCAAGTATTTGTTAGAATATACATAACAAATGTTGATACAAGTGGTGCTAGTGGTAATGCTCAAATAAGTGGTTTTCCATTTACAGCTTCATCATTAAATATTTTACCTGTAATGACTTTTGGACAAGATTATGATGATTCTGGAGGAGTCATGGGTGTTCAGATGTATATTGAAAATGGCACTACTGCTACATTAATAGCTACAAAAGACAATGCAGCTTGGCAAACGACTAGCATTACAGCAGGTAGTGGTAAATATTGGTCGGTTACAGGTTCATATTTAACAAGTTAGGAGAAAAAAATGGCAATAACAAAAGAAATAATTGTAGGGAAAATAGAGGTTGTGCAGAAGTGGAATGTTCAAGTGGCTACAGACACCGTCATTAAAGAAGATGGAAAAGAGATTAGTAGGTCAAGACATCGTCATGTATTAGCACCAGACTCAGATATATCAGGTGAAGCTAGTGAAGTTAAAGCAGTAGCAAATGCAGTTTGGACAGATGCAATTAAAGCTGAATATAAAAAATGGAAAGAAGAAGAAGGTATATAAACAATGCCTTATATTGGAGTCAGCCCTTTTAATGGGGTTAGAAAAAAACATACATACACTGCCACGGCTAGTCAGACTACGTTTAGTGGAGTTGGTGCAGAGGGTATAACTTTAAGCTACAAAGACAGCACATTTGTTGATGTATTTCAAAATGGCGTAAAGTTAGGAGAAGCAGATTATACTTCTACAAGTGGTACATCTATTGTTTTAGGAACTGGTGCATCATTAAATGATATAGTCGAAGTTGTTGTCTATGATGTATTTAGTGTGGCAGACACTGTAAGTAAAGCAGATGGTGGCACGTTTGATGGCAATGTTACTATACCGATTGCCACTGCATCAACTTCTGTTAAAACCCCTCTTATAGAATTTACAGATGGTGATGATGCGTTAACCATAGCAGATGGTGGTAATGTTACAGCAAACGCTAATCTTACTGTGACTGGCAACACTACTTTAAATGGTAAGTTTCTTATTGATGGTAGTAACAATGATTTAATGACCTTTAGAACTACTGGAGATACTTCATCTCAAGTTTTAGGTTTACAATTTCAAAACGATAGTGAAGCAGTTACAGCACAAATATTTGGGACTGGAGATAATAGTTCAAGTGGTGTCTTTAGAATTAAAGGCATAGGTGATGTAGCTATTATAGGTGGTGAGATTGGAGTTGATGGCAATGCAGGTGATTTAGTTGTTAAATCAGGTGGCGATGTTCATGTGGGTACTGGTGATTTAGTTTTTGCGACTGCTGGTAAGGGTATTGTCTTAGGTGCAACATCAAATACTGCTGCAAATACTCTTGATGATTATGAAGAAGGCACTTGGACAGCGACATTAACAGGAAGTTCATCAAATCCAAGTTCAACAGTACAAAGCACTGGTCAAAGATATACAAAAGTAGGCAGATTTGTTTTTGCACAAGCACTTTTTAGTAATGTAAATACCAGTGGTGCTAGTGGTGCTCCTAGAGTAACTGGATTACCATTTTCTGCTGCAACGTCTTATGCCACTGGAAATGTGATGCTACATACTGGATTTAATGTTGGTGGTGGCGTTGTAAATGTGTCGCCTTTTGTAACCACAACTCAAGTTCAATTTTATCAAAGTGTAAGTGCTGGTGCCTGGGCAGAGATAGCACATAACGCAACGTCTGGAGTTTATCTTTACTTTACTGTTACATATGAGGTTTAAATGACAAGAGCAAGTGATACAGCAAGAATATTATCTGGTGGTGCAGTTTTCAACGAAGATAGTGCAGACGTAGATTTGCGTGTTGAATCAAATGATACAGCTAATGCTTTAGTTGTAAATGGTGGTACAAATAAAGTTGGCATTGGTACAAACTCACCTGCTCATCCTCTACAAGTTATAACATCTACTGATGGAACAGGTGTTAGTGGTGACAACACTTATGTTGCTCATTTTCATAACCAAGAAGCTACAAACGATAGAAGTTTTGGTATTAAAATAAGTGCTGGTTCAACCACAGCAGATCAGTCAATAAGAATAGATGACCATGATGGCTCTAATGTTCACATGATAATTTTAGGTAACGGAGACATTTGTTTAGGTGGGAGAACAACAAATCTGACAAATGGTAAAATGTCTATGGATTTTGCTTCTAATGCAGACAATGGATTTTGCATAAATGATACTGCTAGTGGGAATGGTGCTGCTTTTATAAACTTTCATTCTGGTGGCACATCAAGAGGTACAATAACTAATAATAATAATACTGCTGTCGCATATAACACAACTTCAGATTACAGATTAAAAGAAAATGTAACATCTAGTTGGGATGCAACAACTAGATTAAAAAAACTTAATCCAGTTCGGTTCAACTTTAAAGAAGATAAAGACAGAACAGTAGATGGTTTTTTGGCACATGAAGTTCAATCAGTTGTACCAGAAGCTATAACTGGTAAACATAATGAAGTAGATGATGATGGTAATCCAATCTATCAAGGTATAGATCAAAGCAAACTTGTGCCTTTATTAGTAAAAACTATACAAGAACTTGAAGCAAGAATAGCAAAACTGGAGGGTTAAATGAGAACTGGACAACCAATACTTGTAACAGATAACGAAGATACAAAGCAAAATGTTACAATGCACAACTCAAAAATTACTCACATCATAGCACTTATGGATGAAATTGAGTGTTTAAAAGGGGAGATACGACCAAGTGGCACTGGACATATTTATACTACAATCAGCACTTTAGAAAATAGAATAAAAAGATTAAGAAAAGAATTAGAAAAAGAAAACGAGGATTATAATTAATGTTTGGAGTCACTGCTTTTTGTGAAAACGCTATAGCTGAACAAGGAGTTCTGCAAATTGGTGTGGCAGAAATGAGTGGTCTTGCATCTAGTTCTAATGTAGGTTCTGGAACACTTGTAGGTGTGTCATCCATGAATGGTAACTTTACACAAACAAGTGTTGGAATATTTATCAGTGCTAGTGTAAATGCAGAAGTAAGCAGTAATTTTACGCAAACATCTGCTGCAAATAGATTAGACGTTGCAGACATAAATTTTACATCTAATTTAACGCAAACAACAGATGGAACATTAATAGCGATTACATCAGCAACAGCAGATTTAAATTTTACAAAAACTAGTTCTGGAGATATAATGTTTGTGGATGTGGTGACTGATGCGACAACAGAGACTTATACAGAAATTACACCAAGTGGTACAGAAACTTATACAGAAGTGACTCCTAGTGGCACGGAGACATATACAGAAATAGTGAGGTAAACATGGCTAGTACATATACAAATAGTGGTATAGAAAAAATAGGTTCTGGTGAACAAGCTGGAACTTGGGGAACCACCACAAATAATAATTTAGATATTATAGATAAAGCTATTAACGGAGTTCAAACTCTTACTTTAACTGGAACCACAGATACCTTTACAGTTACTGATGGAACGGTGTCAGATGCTGGTGCTAAAGTTTTAGAATTAAGTGGTTCTCCCTCTGGAGAACATACGTTAACCCTTGCTCCAAACGATGCAGATAAAGTACATCTAGTAAAAAATGGAACATCTCAAACAGTTAATATAACTCAAGGTAGTGGAGGCAATGCCGTTATAACAGCAGGAGAGACAGCTTGGATATTTTGTGATGGAGCAGGATCTGGTGCTGCTGTTACAAAACAAGATGTAACATCATCGCCTGCAACTTTTACTGTAGGAACTGATTTAAATGTTGGTGATGATGTGTCTTTAACGTCAGATGCTGCAGTTTTAAATTTTGGTGCAGATAGTGATGTAAGTCTTACACATGTTGCTGACACTGGTTTATTATTAAATAGTACAAGACAATTACAGTTTAATGACTCTTCACAAAATATTAATGCACCAAACGCAACAACTTTAGATATAAACGCCACAGACGAAGTAGAAATTAATGCAACTTTAATCGATGTAAATGGTAACTTAGATGTATCTGGCACATCTACATTAACTGGCAACGTAACATTAGGTGGTCAATTTATTATGCCAGATGTTACTGATGCTAAAATATTGGTTGCAGATGGCACAAGTTATCAAGAGGTTGCTGTTAGTGGTGACGTAACTATTGCAAACACTGGTGCAGTTACAATCGCAAACAATGCGATAGAAACGGCTATGATAGCCGATAACCAAGTTTCAGCAGCAAAATTAACAGCTAACACAGGTCTTTGTAATGCTTCAGCAACAATAAACAATGCTGGAGGCACTGTATCTGCGTCATCAAACAACACAAACATTGCATCAATGGCAGACAACGGCACTGGAGATTTCACTGCTACATTCACAAGTAATATGTCAGGAACAGACTTTGCAGCAGTGGTGTCAGCAATAGATGATGATGGTACTAATAGAAATATTGGAGAAACAATTGTAGACTCTAGAGCTACAAGCACAGTCCAAATAAAAACATTTAGACCTAGTGCTTCAGAAAACTCTGCAAGAGCTGCTTTTGACAATGATGCTGTTGCACTAGCTGTATTTGATTAAGGAATAATTAATGCCTTTTATTAAATTACAACTCAAACCTGGAATTGTATCTGATATTACACCTTATACAAATGAGGGTGGATATATTGACGGTAATTTTGTTAGATTTAGATTAGGTTTTCCAGAAAAGTTTGGTGGTTGGGCAAAAAGATCATCAAGCACTTATCAAGGATCTGCTAGACGATTGCATAATTGGGTTGCTTTAGATGGATCTGATTTTCTTGGTGTAGGTACTCATTTAAAATATTATATTGAAGAGGGTAACACATTTAATGATATCACTCCTATTAGGTCAACAGTAACCTCTGGAGTTACTTTTACGACAAACACAACGTCTGGTGAAGAATCACAAGTTATTGTAAATATTAGTGCACATGGTGCAAATCTTAATGATTTTATTACAATATCTAATGCTGATACTGCTTTAGGTGGTTTAGCAGCAAGTTTATTTAATCAAGAACATCAAATAATAGAAATTGTTAGTTCTAATGCTTTTAAAATTGATCTTGGTAGTAATGCTAGTTCAGTAGCAACAGGTGCTGCAAAAAGTTCTGGTAGTGTAACAGTTGCTTTTCAAATAAATACTGGAACAGATACTACAGTAGGTGGTAGAGGTTGGGGTGCAGGGCAGTGGAGTGGTACAACTGACGGAGCTTTAGCCACGACAATAAATGAGGGTGGTGAGTATTCTATTTCTGATACAACTTTAACAGTTGCGAGTGGAACAGGTATTGCTGTTGGTGATGTTATATTAATAGAAAAAGAGTTATTATTTGTTTCTGGTGTTTCTACAAATGATTTAACTGTGACTCGTGGACATAGTGGTCTTAATGCTAACACAACTCCAACAGGAACAGCTAGTGATACACAAAATGCTAACTCTTTTTCAGTAGCAGTGGCACATGCTGATGGTACTTTAGTTAGATTAGCCAAAGGTAATGACCCAGCCACAAATGATTTTGTAGGGTGGGGTAGACCTGCCTCTGTTACAACAACTGGTAATCAAATAAGATTATATTCACATGACAATTTTGGTGAAGATTTAATTATAAATCCTATAAATGGTGGTATATTTTATTGGGATAAAACAAACGGATTAAGCACTAGAGCCGTAGAATTAAGTGCAACCAGCACTTATTCTGGAGAAACTAGTGTTCCCACTATCGCAAAACAAATTCTTGTTTCTGACCAAGATAGGCATGTCATAGCTTTTGGGTGTGATGGTTTTGGAGCAAGTGACTCTGCAACACAAGGTGATGGTGTACAAGATCCTTTGTTAATTAGATTTAGCAGTCAAGAAAACCCAGTTCAATGGTTTCCAACTGCTACGAATACAGCAGGTGATTTAAGATTAGGTGGTGGATCTACTTTCGTACAAGCTGTTGAAACAAAACAACAGATACTTGTTTTTACAGATAAAACATTACATGCAATGAAATTTATTGGTCCACCATTTACGTTTGGTCTACAAGAACTTTCTAAAAATATAACAATTATGAGTCCTTTTTCTGCGATAGCTGTTGAAGACGCAGTTTTTTGGATGGGTGTTGATACATTCTATGCTTATGCAGGTGGTCAGACTGTTCAACTACCTTGTACAGTTAAAGATAAAGTTTTTTTAGATTTTAATTTAGAAGAAAAAGATAAAGTCCATGTAGGACTAAATTCAGAATTTGGTGAAATTATTTGGTTTTATCCAACTGCAAATCAAACAACAGTAAATTCATATGTAATTTATAACTATATAGAAAAAATTTGGTACTATGGTACATTTACAGGCACTTCTTCTGCAGTTAGAGATGCATGGCTAGATAGAGGTATAAGAAGATTACCTATAGCAACAGGTTCTTCTTTATTATACGATCATGAAGTAGGTTTTGATGACGATGGAAGTGCTTTAACTTCTTTTGTAGAATCTGGATCTATTGATATAGGAGATGGCGATAAGTTCTTGTTTTTAAAACAAGTTATTCCAGACATTACATTTAACGGATCAACGGCAACAAATCCAGATGTATCGTTTACAATGAAAGCTAGAAATAATCCTGGTGCTAACTTTAATCAAACAACACAAGCGACTGCAACAAGAGAAGCACCTAGCACTGTAGAACAGTTTACAGAAAAATTAAATTATCGTTTACGAGGGCGATCTTTTGCTTTAAGGATTGATTCTACATCACTAGGAACAAAATATAAATTAGGTTCGCCAAGAATCGATGTTAGAGAAGATGGAAGACGTTAATGTTAGTAACAAGTATTCCTCAATATATACAAGGTTTAACAAATGCAAAAGTAGATTTAACTACCACTGATGCAACAACTTTGTTTACTGTTCCTAGTGATGCCGATTTTAATGCAGCGATTGTAAATTCTATATTAGTATCAGAAGATAGTGGTAATGCTGATACAATCACAGTGACACTAACAAATGGTAGTGATGTGTTTAGCCTATTTAAAGTTAAAGCAGTGGGAGCAAATACGACAGTAGAATTACTTACAAAAGATTTAATATTACAGAGTGGAGAGATACTAAAAGTACAAGCTGCAACTGCAAATAGATTACATGTTGTGGCGAGTATTCAAGAATTATCTAAAACAAGGATATCAACAAGTGCAATATCCAATATATAGACAAAAGGATTGTAAAATGAATTATAATAAGCTATGGTATCATCATGACTGCTCCGTATGAAAATCAAGCTAAAGGGTTAGCAAGTTTAGGTCGGTTTGAAGACACATATATTGTTCATGCTGCCGAGGGCGAAACAGTTATTCCAAAAGAAGTTTTAGAAGATAATCCTAAACTAAAAGAAGATATATTTAAACAAATGAGAGCAGTTGGTATAGACCAACCAGAAAGTTATGTTGTTGGAAATGCTCTTAATTCTATAAACCCTAATACTGGACAACCAGAATTTTTCTTTAAAAAATTAAAAAGGTTTCTTCCTACGATTGGTGCAATAGTTGGTAATATTATCGCTCCAGGAATAGGTGGTGCTATTGGATCTGGTCTTGGATCAATAGCAGCAGGTGAACCCATAGATAAAGCTCTTATAAATGCTGGTGTTGCTTATGTTGGTGGAAAATATGTAGCACCTAAAATAGATTCAGCGTTTGCACAATATAGCCCTACGAGTAGTGTGCCAACAATAGGTTCAATAACAGGCACAGGACAGGCATTTACTCCTGCTGCTTTTCAATCAGGAACATCTGTTGCATCAAAAGGTTTACAAGGATTAGTGAGTGGTGCAGGAGCAACACTGCCACAAGTTATTACTGCAGGATTAAGTCCAACAGTAGGAAAAGAACTTGCTAAATTAGCTGAACCTATAGAGCCAGAAGGCACAGGATTGTCAGGTCAGAAAATAGTAGATAATTATTATGCTGCACTGGCAAGAGGTGAAAACCCTGAATTACCACCTGAACTAACTCCTCCACCACAAGGTGCTTTATTTGGATTAGAAAAACAGGGTGCACCAACTGATCCTAAAAAGTTATTAGCAGATGTTGATTATGAAGCTCTACTAAATAATATTCTTAGTAGACAAATGTTTTTAAATGCTGCTGGAGGTGGTTATATCAAAGGTCCAGGAACACCGATAAGTGATTCTATCCCAGTGCGAGTATCGAATACAGAATTTATTAATACAGGAAAGTCAGTAGCAGGAGCTGACCCAACAGGACAAAACAACCCTGATAAAGGTGCTGTAGTCATGGAAGGTATAATGAGAGCTTTCGAAAAAAGAGCAGATAAAAATGCGAGGATGGCATAATGGCAACAACTGAACAAACCGTAATACAAAGGCAAGCTCCTTTTTTAGAGGATTATGCTCGTAAACTTTTAGAATCAAGTTATCAAAGATCACAACAGCCTGTAAATGTTCCAGATATAAGAATAGCAGGATTTACTCCTGAACAACAACAAGCTGTAAGAAAAACACAAGAAGGATTAGGAACTTTTAAACCTTTTATACAGGGTGCTGATCGAGCCATTACAGAAGCGATTGGTAGACCCTCTGTAGACGATACATTTAGTGCACAAGGTATTGCTCAGTTTTTTAATCCATTTACTCAACAAGTAGTAGATACGACTTTAGCTGATATCGCAGACCAAGGAGCAAGGCAACAAGCTCAATTAGGAGCAAGTTCCGTGGGTCAAGGAGCATTCGGTGGTTCCAGACAAGGTATTGCTCAAGCCGATATTGCGAGAGGTGTATTAGAACAACAAGCAAAGTCAGCAGGTCAGTTAAGAGCAGCAGGGTTTGAATCTGCTTTACAACAAGCTAGAAATTTAGCTGACGCACAAATACGAGAAAGAAGTTTATTAGGTCAGTTAGCTGGACAGCAAGCAGGATTAGGTGGTTTGCAACAACAACTGCAACAACAAGATGTTGCTAACTTACTAGGGATTGGATCTTTACAACAAGGTCAAGCTCAAGCTCTACTTGATGCTCAAAGACAAGGTGATTTACAACAAGCCTATGAGCCATTTCAACGATTAGGTTTCTTTAGCGATATATTAAGGGGTGTTCCAACAGCGTCTCAAACAGTAACAAGTACAACTGCTCCTACTCCTTCATTACTCTCTCAAATAGGTGGTGTTGCTGCAACAGGATTAGGATTAGCAGGACAATTAGGATATAGACCTTTTGCAAAAGACACTACTGGTAAATTTAATTTTAATTTAGGAGGTAGTAAGTAATGCAACAAAGAGGGGGCGTACCTTTTGGGTTATTAAATCTTCAAAACAATCCTTTGTTTCAAACAGCAGGTAAATCTAAGTTTTTAGAAAGTAATATAAACCAAGTAAATCGAAATGATTTAAAAACATTAGGAAAAGAAAGTATAGAGAAAAATTCAGGAGGACTATCAACTGACGATATTTTTAAAAAAACAGCACCAAAAGTAGAAAGTTTAGCTACTGATAATAAAGACACAGTCGATCCTAACTTAACAGGTTTATATGATGGTAGTGGAGATATAGCAAAGATAATGGGAGCATTATCTAAATTATCTAAAGACGATAAAGCTGATAAATTATATCAACAATTAATAGATGAAAAAACAACACCAGAAGATGCAAAAGCAAAAGTAAATAAATTTTTTGGTGTAGATAAAACAGAAAGGACACCTGCATGGGCAGACGCTGCTTTAGCAATAGGTTCTCAATTATTAGCTTCACCAAAACCAGGACAAACAACATTCCAACAGTTTGGAACTGCTCTTGCTGCAGGTGGTGTTGCTGTAAAAGCAAAGAAAAAAGAAGAACGAGCAGAGGATCTTGCTATAAATAAACTTGCTTTCGGTGTTTATAGAGAAGATGAAAAAAGTAGAAAAACATTAGCAACACAGTATGCAAAATATAAACAAAAAAGATTACAAGACACAACTAAACTAGGTTTAGATTTAAGTAAGTTATTTTTTGATAAAAAGAAATTCCAATTAGAAGAAGAGAAGTTTGCTGAAACACAAGGTAAAAATTATGCTAAAGCTGTTACTGATACAATAAAAACTTTTCCTGAAGAAGTTCGTAGTAGTTTATTTGATGGAATACAAAAAGATAAGAAGTTTTTAAAAGGTGTTGAATTAAAAGATGTACCACAGGCTATTTTTGCATTAGCTAAAGCTAACGGCATAAAAACAGATAATGTAAAAGGATCAGATATTGTAAAAAGTGAATTTAGAATTAATACAGAGCCACAATTTGACAGATTAAAAGAGGCTTATAAAAATCTTGGTTGGGGTACATATGATCCATCAAAAACATATATATTAAGAGGGTTTAAAAATAAAACAAAACAAGCTCTTTTTACTCAAGCTCCTAATTTAGAAATAGAACCAAAAAAAGAAAAAACAGGATATCTAGGATTATTAGAAGAAAGACTGAAGCTAAAGAAAATAGTAAATCCTAGTCAAGAAGATTTAGCTAACTTAAAATTTATCGAAGAAAAATTAGCAAAAGAAACAAAACTACCTGACGATAGAACTGGTTTAAGAAAAGAACAAGATAATTTACAAGCCCTTGAAAGAGAAAAACAAACTGTTAATATGGGGGGTGCAGGTCGTCCTTTAAATGTAATAAATAGAGAAATAGAACAAGTAAAAGGTCGTATAAATAAACTTGTAACTACAGAAAAATCAGCTGTTTATGTAGGAAAAGATGGTTCTTTTTATAGTGGTACTGTAGGTCCAGGAGGATTAGACGAAATAAAAAATCAGAATACTATAAAAGATTTAGAAAATAGACAAGTAAATTTTGTTCGTGCTGCATATATCGGTGATAAGATTTTATATAATCTTGCTCGTCCAGGGGCAAAAAAGAACGTAGGTTTATTTGAAACTTTTGCGAATAGAGTTATTGGTATATCTAATCAAATAACTAACTTTACTAATATTTCAGCAGAAGACCAAGCTAAATATTCTGGTGAAAATATAGATAATTTAATTGAAGGAAATACTGGAAATACAAGTAAAACATTTGCTGCATTCAAATCAGCAGCAAAAGGTAATCAAAGATTAATGTCTGCTGTTATGGATTATGCTTATGCATTAGCAGGTAGTCGTGAAACAGGAAAATTAACTGATAAAGACGTTGCTGCTGCATTAAGAACATTAGGTGGGGAAGATTTATCAGAGGGTAAGTTTTTTACAAACGTAGATAAATTAATTTCAGGTGTGAGTAATGCCTTAGATTTAGCAAATAATAATTTAGGTGTTGCTATGAATGTTTATCTAAATAAATCGTATAAAATGGAAAAGAAAAGAAATCCAGAAGTAGACGAAAACGATTATAAATTCGACCCTATCGCATTGGTAAAACGGATATCTCCTGATCCAACACTACATGAACGTCTTTTTTCTGGAAAGACAGAATTTTCTCCTCAAGGTTTATCTTATCAAAAATTTGAAGAATACCAAAAACTTCACGGTACATCTTCTAATACTGAGGGAGATAACGATGTCAGACTAGGAGGTAATTCTTTAAGTCAAGTTATACAATTAATAAAAAACACTAGAAAATTTGGTATTGATCAAAGTGGACAGTTAACTCAAGAAGCAAAAGACACAATAACAAATTTATTAAAGAATTTAAATACTGAAGAAAGAGCAAAAGCTAAACAACAATTAGGATTAAATTAAGTGTCAGATCCAATATTACAAAATATTTTTGATGAAATAGAAACTGATAGATTAAAATCAGCTAGTTCTTCAATTCAAGGAAACCAAAATTTACCTGCTGCTGCATCAGGTTATTTAGAGTCAAGAGGTATTCTTAGCCCAACAGAATCAGCACTTATGGAACAAGGTATAGATACAGCTGGTTTTACCGATACTAGTTTGAAATCTGATATAGAACTAGATATGGAACAAGCAGGAATCTTGAATCAAGGTGCACCAACATCAGTTCGAGCATTAATAAGTTTTGGTCAAGTATCAGATCCAGATCTACAAAAGAAAAATGTTTTATATCACTTAAATAATTATTATAAAGAACAAGGACTTATAACCGATAATTATGATTTTGGTTTAAGAGTTGGACCTCAAAGTAATCGTTTAGAATATAAAGATCCGTCTAATCAAGGAAGGTATAATGTTCTTGATCCTGTTGGGGGTTTAGATTTAATAACTGGAGATTTAGCTGATTTAGCAGGAGATATACCAACTATATTAGCTGAAATAGGCACTGCTACAGGAGTAACTTTTATTCCAGGAATAGGTCAAACAGGTGTTGCTCAAATAGGTGCAGCATCATTAGCTGCATTAGGAACAGAAATATTAAGACTAAAAGTAGCAAGAAGTACAGGTGCTTTATCCCCTGATGTAACAGATGATGATATTTTAAATTCAGCATTAAATACAGCTAAATGGAGTGCTTTAGGTGGAGCAGGTGGTCTTTTATTATATAAGTTTGGTAGACCATTTTTATCTAAATTAGGTTTGGTTCCACAAGGATTACGTTTCGATTTAGATGAAGAAAGTTTTCTAAAAGCCTACGATTCATATACTAAATCTGGAGCAAAACAAAGTGCAGAAGAAATAGGAGTTGTTCCTACTTCTGCTCAAGTTGCAAAATTAGCAGTTGAAGACCCTACACTTACTGCATTAGAAAAAACACAAATGGCAAGTCTCTCTGGTAAATTAGCAAGAGAAGAAAAACTTGTTGCTACTTCTCCTGATCTTGAAACTGGAGCAGCAATTACAGATCCAAGTCTCATGGCTAACATATTAGCTAAAGAAAAACTTGAAAAAGCTGCAGGTGAGGGTGTTGATGTTACTACAGAAATTACGGAAGAAACTTTATTAAAATTAGGCGAAGGTGTTCAAAAGAAAGCTGTTCAAAACGCAGAAGGATTAAAGTTTGAATTAGAAAAATACGCTGATCAAAAATTAATAGATGTAGAAAAAGGTTTAGATGATTTAATAAATTTACCACCTAATGTTGCAGATGCTTCTACTATAGGAAAGACAGCACAAGATGCAATACAAGAATCTTATGCTAATACTCAAAAGAATTTCGATAAAGAATATGAAAGTTTATATAAAGCATGGGAAGATAAAACAGGTATAAGTATTGATTCTACAATAGTGGGAAAGGGTGGAATAAAACCAACAGAGTTAGCTAGTGAAGTTGTAAAATTAAAAAGGACTTTTAAAGATAGAGCTTTTGTAAACAATGAGGAAAGAGCATTAATAGATAAGATATATGACACTTTTATACTTAGTGAAAAAGGCTCTGCAATAAAAGTAAAAGATATTTCTCTAAGAACATTAAACGAAAATCTAAGAGATTTAAGAAGATTAGAAAGAGGAGCTTACTTAAAATCTTTATCTGGACAAGACTCACCTTATCCAGAAACACTTTCTAAAATGGTAGATGCTTTAGAAAAAGCTAGAAACAGAGTTATATCAAGAAAAAACGCTCCACCAGAAATGGTAGAAAAATTAAAAGTTTTAGATGATGGTTTTGCAGACTTTGCTAAAAAATTTAGAAATGCTAAAATATCCTCTATAGCTAAATTAAGAAACGCAAGAAACCCTGAAGCTGCATTTAATATTTTATTTAAACCAGATCGAACAGGAAAGACAGCTGTTTTAGAAATAGCTAATGAATTAAAAGCTAATCCAAAAAATGCTGATTTAGTTGAATATATAGGAGATACAGTTCGTAAAAAATGGCTAGATACTGTAGTTAAAAGAAACAAAGATGGTCAGATTACATCGATAAATCAAGCAGCACACAATAAATTTTTAGATGATTATAAATCAGTTTTTGATGAATATTTATCTCCTGCATCAAAAGCTGCATTAGACTCTGGCTCTGTTCGAGAATTTGCTGATCAGGTAGTAAAAGTACAAGCAGAGAAAAAAGCTATTTATAATCTTATAGAAAAAGATTTAAGACTCGCTGGAGGACAATTAGATAAACCAGAAACTTTATTTGATTTAGTATGGAAACAAGATGAAATCTCTCCTTTTAATAAAGCAATACCCTATATTAAACAAAATGATCAATTATTAAAAACATTTAAATCTTTAATATATAGAGATATGTTAGATCCCCTTAAACAACACGTTATACCAAAAGGTAATGTAATGGTTCCAAATTTAGAATTATTAGTGCCTTATGTTCAAAAGAATAAAAATAAACTACAACAAACTTTTGGTGATCAATATGTAGCTAATTTAGAAAAAGTTTTAACAGCTTTAAAACCTGCATTATCCGATGTTGCTCCTCAACAAGCTAGACAGCCAACTGATTTATTAACAACATTTGCAAGGAGTGTTGTTGGTGTATTTACTCGTCCAGGAAGAATATTAACTTTTATAAATAAAGTTAGAGGTAGAGCAAAAGAAGATGCTTTAGTAGAGGGATTAATTGATCCAGATAAATTAGCAGCAATGGCAAAAGCATCGAAACTATCTCCTGGACATTCTGCAGCTATTCAAACATTAGGAAGAATATATTTTGGAGGAGATAGATCAGCACCTTTTGATGAAGATTTGAACGTACCAAAACCATCTTCTGCAGACGAATTATTAAAAGAATTACAACAAAGGTAAGACTATGGTTGTTGCAGAGGTTCTCACTGGCATAGCACTAGTCAAGAAAAGTGTTGACTTTATAAAAGAAAATATTTCCACTGTTCAAGACATACAAGGAATAGCTAAACAAATAGATGGGTTCTTTGAGGGTGAAGCTCAAATGAACAAAAAAGGTGGCAATATTGGTTTTAAAGAACAATTTGGTATTGAGTCTACAGCTAATGATTTTATTGATAGAAAGTTATTAGAAGAAAAACGTAATGAACTAAAAATGATCATTAATATGCGATTTGGTCCAACTGCATGGGATCAAATAATAGCAGAACGAGCAAACCGTATAAATGAAGCAAAAGAAGCTGAACGCTTACGCAAGGTAGAAGCAAGACAAAAACAAAAGGAGTTAATAGATGCCTTACAAACTATGGGTATTGTATTTTGCGTTATTGCTGTTCTCGGTATTATTGCAGCTTTATATTTCAAAGCATACTCAAAAGAATATACGAGGCAACAAAAAATACAACGAGGTGAGATAATTTTACCAACTATGACAACTTGTAGGTTAATGAAACAAAAAGTTTATAAAAATAAAATGGCTTGTATATATCGTGGGGCAAATAAAACATATGAACTTGAATTTACAGATATTCGTGTAGGTTGTCCTAAAAAATATCAATGTGTTTTAAATCCTAACGGTAAAGAACCAAATATAGATGATATTATGGAAAGTTTAAGAAGCATTGCCAAATGAAACCAGCTTTTTTGTTAATGTGTTATTTATCGGGTATTTCCTCTGGATCTATACACTTTGCTAGTATAAATGACTGTTTATATTATAAAGATAGATTAGATGGACAATCTGTAAAAGTAGATGGAGAACAAAAAATTTATGATTGTTATTGTAAATTAGTTATGGTAAACTCAAATAAAGTAACTATTTATTGAGGAGGGCATATTGGTAAAGATTTTAAAAGATATTATAACAGCCACCAAAGCTGGTGGTGCTAGTGCAATGACAAAAGATGTCAAGGTAAAAAAAGATCAGACATTAAGTGACATAGCTAAAGCAAATAATACCACACTACAAAAATTAATGAAATTAAACCCTAAATTTAAAACTGGTCAAGATAAAGGTTCTCCAACAAAAGGAACGAAAAAACAAAAAACCATGAAAGTTGGTAGTATAGTAAAAGTTCCTGACCCACATACTTTTAAAAAAGGTAAACTAACACCTGTAAAATCAAAAACTAAAAAAGATGTTTATAAGAAGATTACTAAAAAACAATTTAAGGAAATGAACGTTCCTTTAAAAAAGAAGTAAGATGACTAAAAAGAAAAAAGATCCTAAAGTTGGAACAGGAAAAAAACCAAAAGGCAGTGGGAGACGCTTATACACAGATGAGAACCCAAAAGATACAGTTCGTATTAAATTTGCCACAGAGGCAGACGCAAGAGCTACGGTTGCGAAAGTTAAAAGAGTCAGTAAACCTTTTGCGAGAAAGATACAAATACTTACTGTCGGTGAGCAAAGAGCAAAAGTAATGGGAAAAGCAAAAGTTGCTAGTATTTTTAAAAGAGGAAAAGAAGCTATAAGAAAAGCTCACGGAAGAAAGAAGAAAACTACATAATGTCTAGTTTAATATGTAACCTCCCAGCTCAACATGTATGGGTACGAAAAGAATACCTCATGGATCATGAATCAGGTCATGGAGAATATGTAAAAGGTATTTGGGTAAGTGCTAAATCCATTCCTGGACGTGCTTTTTATTTTGAAACATATCTTCCTGATTATGGTGCCATGTTTGATAAATTACCAATAAGTGCTTTTTTATCAGAGCCTGAAAAACCAACACCTGATATGTCCTTACCTAACTTACAATTTTGGAACTGTATGGATTATGATGTTACTTGTATATATAAACAATTTATTGGGTCTATGGATTTTGAAGCATTTACTAGAGATCATGGCTTTCAAGCTGGAACGTATATTTGTACACTAGATAATTATCATAGAGATCCAGATACTATAGATTATAGCACGAGTGAACAACCAGATGAGCATAAATCTTTTAATTTACTAGAATTAAATAATGGTCAATATTGTTTATATCCTAATAATAGAATGAGAGTTTACGATAATTCATTAACACCAGAAAAACCCTTTACACCTGATTTTAAAGTAAGCACAATATATTACCAAGTAGAAAACGGCAATAACACTAGATTAGGAGATACAGATGAATACTACTGGAAAACAAAAGAAGAAAAAGACAAAAAAGTTAACACCAAAACAAATGAAGATAGCAAGGGTGGCTCCTCCAAGAAATAAAATTACTGGAGCAGACTTTAAAAAACTAAGAAAGAAAAAGTAGTGAAAGAAGAATTAAAACCTGTAAAACTTAAAATTGATGAAAATAGTTTCGAATTATCTTTAAGAATATTAGGTAATGAATTCGTTGCTATAAAAATAGGATCAACTAATTTTAGTGGAAAATTAATCGCAGGTGGTGTTCTTTTATTATTTTTTACATTAATTTTATTAGAGGGCTTTGGCTTAAACGAGTTATTAATTAAATGAATGTAGAAACTTTTTTAAAATGGAAGATCCTTCCTAGACTAATGATGCTTGTCAGCACCATAATGTCGTGGAGATGTGCAGAATGGTTTATGGCATTAGAGGAGCCAACTGCTTCTCAATCAGCTTTTGTATCTGTTGTTATGGGTGTCATGACAGGTGTGTTTGGTATTTGGATGGGTCACGAACATAAAGGAGATATTAATGTTAACAGCGTTGATAGGACCAGTAAGTAATCTTCTAGGAAAATTTATAGAAGATAAAGATATGAAAAATAAGTTGGCACATGAAGTGGCAACTA
>LULJ01000090.1_pt1 | contig 58006 bp, 56 predicted proteins | sample 728171 | NCBI WGS metagenome assembly LULJ01 (sample SAMN03860292, study PRJNA289734) | marine metagenome | biome: seawater column; feature: ocean; material: water; isolation source: Red Sea water column Station 169 - depth 25m | place: Saudi Arabia: Red Sea | collected 2011-10-15 | depth 25 m
TTTAGATATTGTTGACCATTATGATGACCAACTTGGATTATTTGAAAGATATCATATTGAAGATCAAATAAAAAAAGCTTTAGACAGGAAAGTTTGGTTGCCTTCAGGCGGTCATTTAATTATTGATAGAACGGAAGCATTAACGGTTATTGATGTTAATACTGGAAAATTTGTTGGCAAGAACAGTCTTGAAGAGACTGTTTATGAAAATAATTTAGAAGCAGCAGAAGAAATCGCTAGGCAATTAAGGTTAAGAGACATTGGTGGAATTATTGTTATTGATTTTATAGATATGGAATCTCAGAAGAAACAACAAAATCTATTAAATAAATTTAAACAAGAGCTTGCCAAGGACAAAACAAGAACACAAGTTTTTGATATATCCAGATTAGGTTTAGTTGAAATGACTAGGAAAAATGTAGCAGCTGGTTTAATAGAAAGCTTTTCAGATGAGTGCGAAAAATGCAATGGTAGAGGACTTATTATCAATGACATTTTTTCTAACAAAACTATAGATGAAGGTTTGCTTGAGTCAGAAGCTGTAGTAGAGTAATTGAGTTATGAGTAAATACGCTGTAGTCAAAATTGGTGCCTTACAAGAAAAAGTTTCCATTGGAGACGAGCTAGTTGTTTCATCAAGCTTTTCAGAAACAACTTTAATTCCAATTTTAGTTAGTCCAAAAAAAGGACAAATTGTTTCTGATTCTAAAGAGCTTGGTAAATTTAAAGTAGAAATAGAACATATTAGTGATGCAAAGTCTAAAAAAATAAATATTTTTCAATATAAAAATAAAACTGGTAACAGAAGAAGAATGGGCTATAGAGAAGACAATAAAATTATTCAAATAAAAAATATTGTAGGCCTAGAGGGTAGCGAGGAGGAATAATGTCAAAGACAAAAGCCGGAGGTTCAACAAGAAACGGTAGAGACTCAGAGTCAAAACGACTTGGGACTAAAGTGTTTGATGGTGAAAAAATTTCTGCTGGTTCCATAATGGTTCGTCAAAGAGGGACAAAAATACATCCTGGTGAAAATGTATCTAAAGGTGGAGATGATACTTTATTTGCAAAAACAGATGGTGTTGTAAAATTTTCTACTAGAAATGGCCGTAAATTAGTCAATGTAATCCCACAATGAACTCATGTTCGTTGACGAAATTAAATTATCAGTTCATTCTGGAGCTGGCGGTTCGGGTTCAGTAAGTTTTAAAAAAACATCATCAAAGTCTTCTCCTTCTGGTGGATCTGGTGGATCTGGTGGAAGTGTAATTATCACCGTAAATGAACAATTGAATGATTTATCACATATAATATCGAATAGTTCTCTTAAAGCAGAAAATGGAACTGATGGGAATAAAAATTTTCAAAATGGTAAAAAGGGCAAGGATTTAATAATTGAGGTACCAAAAGGTACAAAAATAAAAGTAGATAACGAAGTTTATGCTGATCTTCATGAAAATAAATCATCTTTCATTGTTTTAGAAGGATCAAAAGCAGGTAGAGGTAATTATGATTTAATTTCAAAAAGAGTTCCAAATCCTCAGTTTTGCGAACATGGTGAAAAACGAAATAAAATTGAAATTACATTAACTTATTCAATCTATTCAGATCTTGTTATTGTTGGCTTACCCAATGCAGGAAAAAGTACGTTGATAACTAAATTAACAAATTCAAAGGCTCAAATTGCAGATTATGAATTTACAACAACATCTCCTAATTTGGGTATATTAAACAATTCAGATCTTAAATTAAAAATATGTGATCTACCTGGCCTAATAAAAGGTGCTTCGGATGGCGTTGGCATGGGAGAGAGAATTCTTAGACACATTAGAAATACAAAACTAATCGTTTATTTATTAGACCCATTGAATCAAAGCTATAGTTTAGAGGATCAAGTTAATTTGTTAGAAAAAGAGATGATTGAATACGACCAAAATTTTTCTGAAATCCCAACAATTAAAGTAGTAAATAAGTTAGATAAATCTGAAATTAGCATCAATGACTCTATAAATATTTCAGCGCAAACTGGTTTAAATATTGAAAAGTTAATTCAAAATATAGTTGAAATTTTTCAATCTGATAAGAGCAGGCTTTACGGAGACTTTCAAAAGATTACCTTGCAGAAAGATGAATTAATAATTAATCAAGATCAAGGTAAATTTATATGTACCGGAAGATTTGTTGAATCTATAATTGGATTATCCGGAAACAAAGATGAAGTAAATAATGAAATATTTTACAGATATGAAAATTCATATCTGCCAAATAAACTTGAAGAACTGGGAGTTGTTGATGGAGATACAATTATGTTAGGAAACCTAGAATTTGAATATAAAAAATAAAAAAACAATTGTAATAAAGATTGGAACTACATCTTTAATAGATGAAGGTAAATTAAGTCAACCACTTCTTCATTCGCTTGCAAAAAAAATAAAACAACACCAAAACACTCACAATTTTGTCATTGTTACATCTGGTGCAGTAAGTCTTGGAGGTATGGAGTTAAATTATAAAACAAGACCAAAGTCTATGAAAAAATTACAAGTTGCTTCAGCAGTAGGTCAAATTCAATTAATTAATGAATACAAAAAAGTATTTAATGAAAACGATTTACAAATTGCTCAAGTATTGATTACTAAAAACCTTATTGATGATAGAGAACAATTTGTTAATACTACTCAGGCGCTGAATGAACTTTTAGCTCAAAATATAATTCCTGTAATTAATGAAAACGATGTTGTTGCAACTGAGGAATTAAAGTTTGGAGACAACGATAGATTATCAGCAATTGTTTCGATAATTGTGAATGCATCTAAGTTGATACTTGTAACTAACAAACAAGGTTTATATAACTTCAATCCAGATAAAAATTCAGATGCAAAAATGATTGAATTTATACAATTTAACTCATCACAATTGAACGATTTAATTCCAATCTCTAGCGATGGTGAAGGCGAGGGAGGATTTTCAACAAAGATAATGGCAGCACAAATTGCAGGTTTCTCTGGAATACAAACTCAAATAATTAGTTGGTCTGAACAAAATTTTGTAGATGCTATAGAAGGCAAACAAGTTGGAACTTTAATACTTGAATCTGATAAAAAAATTAGACTCAGAAAATTATGGATAGCTTATGGAATGCAATCAACTTCAAAAATAGAAATTGACGCCGGGGCATTTGATGCAATTAAAAAGAATGCATCACTTTTATGCAATGGGGTAGTAAAAATACATGAAGATTTCAATATTGGCGATGGAATTGATGTTGTTTTAAATGATATAAATGTAGCAAAAGGAATTGCCAAAATTTCATCTAACGAAATTTCAGACAATATTGTATTAATTCATATAGATGATTTAATTATTTTGTAAAAATATTTTACTAATAAGATTTCTTAATTAACCTTTAGATATGTTAAATGAAATAGGAATCAAAGCACAAAAAGCTTCCTTGCAAATTGCAAGGCTTGATACCGAATTAAAGAACAAAATTCTTCTTGATATGTCTGAAGAATTGTTAAACAATCAAGAAAATATACTTAAAGCTAATTTATTAGACATTGAAAACTCTAAAGACTTAAAATTATCAACTGCACTTACTGACAGACTCACTCTTAACGAAGAAAGAATTGTTGGTATGTCAAACGGACTAAAAAAAATTATACCTTTAAATGATCCTGTTGGAGAAGTTACAAGTAGTTGGACGACGGATGATGGATTATTAATAAATAAAGTTAGAGCTTCCTTTGGTGTAATTGGAGTAATTTATGAAGCAAGACCAAATGTTACAAGCGATGTATCAGGCTTATGTTTAAAATCAGGGAATGCAGTAATTCTTAGAGGGTCAAGCTATTGTCTTGATTCAAATAAAGTAATTCTCCAGACACTTCAAAATGCATTGAGGAAAAATCAAGTTGACGAAAATGCAATCCAAATTATTGATAGTAAAGACAGAAAAGACACAATTAAATTTATGCAAATGACTGAATATATAGACCTAATTGTTCCTAGAGGTGGCAAAGGATTAATTCAGACTTTAGTTGAAAATGCAAAAGTACCATTTATTTTAGACGGAGATGGAAATGTCCACTTATATATCCATTCTGATGCAAAAAAAGACAATATTATTGATATTGTTATTAATTCTAAAGTTCAAAGACCAGGGGTTTGCAATGCATTAGAAACATTATTAATTAACGCAGAAGTGTATAAAGAAATGGGTGAAGAAATTGTTAACTCTCTACTTAAAGAGGATGTAGAGCTATATGTTGATCCAATAATCAAAAAAGACTTTCAAGCACTTACAATTGCAACTGATGAACACTTTGAAACAGAATTTCATGATTTGAAGCTAGCAATCAAAGTAGTAAACAATATTCAAGAAGCAATAAGCCATATAAACGAATTTTCCTCAGGTCACACTGAAGCAATTTTGACTGAATCAACAGAAGCTGCTGACTTATTTACAAGTTCAATTGATTCTTCCGTGTTGTTCGTTAATAGTTCAACAAGATTTACTGATGGTGAAATGTTTGGGTTTGGTGCTGAGATAGGCATTAGTACTCAAAAATTGCATGTAAGAGGACCTATGGGATTAGAAGCACTAACTTCTGAAAAGTATGTAGTTAAAGGAAATGGACAAATTAGAAAATGAATGATAAAAAATTGCAAATCAAAGATTTCGAGAAAAATAATTATTTTGCAACCCAAGAATTGGTCGATGTTGTAAATGCTGCATTATTTTTAGACAAACCTCTTTTAATTGAGGGTCCAGCTGGTACAGGAAAGACTTATCTTGCTAAGTCGTTATCAAATATGTTAAATAAAGAACTTATCAGACTTCAATGTCATGAGGGTATTGATGAGGATAAAGCAATTTATGAATGGGATTATAAAAAACAATTATTATCTATACAAAATGATAAAAATGAAAAAGATTTATTTACTGATGAGTATCTAATAGAAAGACCAATTTTAAAATCATTGAAAACATCAGACTCATTATTTCTTGTTGATGAGATAGATAGATCAGATGAAGAATTTGAGGCACTTCTCTTGGAAGTGTTGGCTGAAAAACAAGTAACCATACCTGAGATAGGAACAGTTATTGGCGAAGGTAATAATTTTACAATCCTTACTTCAAATGCCACAAGAGATCTTTCAGAGGCACTCAGAAGAAGATGCATTTACTTTTTCCTTGATTATCCTTCCATTGAAATTGAAACAAAAGTAATACTCAGTAATGTTGAGAGCATATCAGAGGAAAAAGCCAAAAAATATTCTCTCTTTAGTTCTTTTATTAGAAAACTAAATTTAAATAAACCTCCTTCCTTGATTGAAACTGTTGAATGGGTTAAATACAACCATGAGAACAATCATGAAGAACTTGATTCCAACATTGGTATCCTTATAAAAGATATAGATGATCAAAAGCTCTATAGAGAAAAATTAAAAGAAAATAATGATTTTAAAAACGGATCAGTTACTTAAATTCTCACAGTTCTGTAAAGAGAATGAGCTATTTTTTTCATCTGACAGGCTGTCAGACCTAATCATTTTTCTTAAAAAAAATGAATTAGATAATCAAGATACTGAAATAAATTTTTTATATCATTTACTTCCTACAAACAAACTTGAAAAGGAACGCCTCAGAGGCTTGATAAATGAATTTTTTGGTTATTCAATCAGCACTGGTCAAGAGGAATTTCTTTACTTAAATGAATACAAAATTGACTCAATGACTGAAGGTAAAATTAATATTGATTTTAAAAATGTTTCTGATGATTTATTAAACAATTTTGGCGATATAGATTTCAGCAGACCTGTTTCAAATGTTTATTGGCTAAACCAAATTAAAAAATCACAAAACTATATTGATGAAATAGCATTTTTTGATGTTGAATTTAATTCTGCTTTAGATTCAATCGTAAACAATCAAAATAAAGAAACATATGTAGAAATGCTTGATTTGGCTTTATTAGAGAGAATACAGGAATTGAGAAATCAATTTAAAGAACCTTATGTGCCAAGTGATTTAAGCAAGAAAGAAGATCTACAAGAGAAAGATTTCCTATTTACAGACAGTGATGAAAGAAATAAATTACTTAAAGAAACAAGACAACTTGGTTTAATTTTGGCTAATAAATTTATTAGATACTCTAATTCTTCCTCAAAAGGAAAATTAAATTTTCGAAAAACTATCAGGAAATCATTACAAAGTGGTGGAAGCTTGTATAAAACCGTATTTAAACCACAAATAAGAAAAAAACCAAGACTAATTTTGCTATGCGATATTAGTGGATCTATGGCGCTTTACTCATTATTTGGACTAACTTTACTTTTTGGAGTTGTTCAAAGGTTTAGGTCTGTAAAAGCTTTTGTTTTTATAGATGGTTTAACTGAGATAACTAAAGATCTTCAAAATCTGAAAATCAATAATATAAAAAGCATATTAAATAATTGGAATGAATATGTAAAAGTCGATGGTCATTCTGATTATCAAAGATCTTTTGAAGATTTGTTAGCCTCTAAGAGTATTCTTAATTCAAGTAGTAATTCCTTACTTGTTATTGGTGATGCAAGAAACAATTATCGTTCAATTAATAAAGACACTATTGATAAACTTACAAAGTGCTTTAAAGATATATATTGGATGAATCCAGAGAGATCACAATATTGGAATACAGGAGACAGTAGATTTATGGATTTTCAACAAATTTGTGAACACTACAGTGAGGTAAGAAACTTTAAACAACTCAAAGATTTTATAATAAAAATTAATTTTAAGAAAGTCATAAGGTAATGAACATTGGGGTCTTAGGTGGTACATTTGATCCACCACATGATGCACATCTTAGGATTGCAGAGAGGTCAATTGAACAATTTACCTTAGATAAAGTAATATTTATTCCGTCAGGCAATCCCTGGCAAAAACAAGATGCTACTTCCTATCTCCATAGATATGAAATGACAAAAATTCTTATTGCAGATTCTAATGATGTAGAAATAAGTGATATTGAAAATTCAGAGGAGAATCCATCATATACTTATGAAACTTTAAAAAAATTGAATCACCCTAAAGAAGAGTTATATTTTATTCTTGGCTCAGATGCTGCAATCAATATTAAAACTTGGAAAAATTATGAATTACTATCAAACTTAACTAATTTTTTGATTGCATTAAGAAGTGAAGACAATATAGACACACTCGAAAAAAATTTTCCATTCAATTATGAATTAATTTCTGGAGATAAATTAGATCTTAGTTCAACAACTTTACGAAATAAATTAAAAGAAAAAAATATTGAGGTTAGTGACTTACCTTCGAAAGTATTAACTTATATTAAAGAAAACAGTCTTTATTGAAATTTGTCTTTTATATCTTGAATTTCAGAATCTAATTCGTCTAGTTTTTCTAGTTCATCTTCCTCTAATTCTTTAAGTTTTTCAATTTCATTTTCTAATTCCTCAAGTTTTTCTAAAACATCGTCATTTGTATGATGATCTACATAATTTCTTGTGAATTTTGCTGAGATAATAGCTGTTACAGTAGCAATCAACCCAAGACCTAAAAACATTAAAGCACTTGCTACAAATCTTCCAAGAGTTGTTGTAAGTTCAATATCACCGTAACCAACTGTTGTTATAGTAACTAAAGCCAGCCAAATACCATCACCATAAGTATTAATATTAGGTTCGGATATATAAAACAGATATCCGAAGACTCCAACAAAAAATACTAATGCTCCTAAAATTGTTCTTAATCTTTTGCTGTTAAAAACTGTCTCTAATAAGCTAAAAAAGTTTTTTATTCTGCTCAAAATTCTCCTTATATCTAAGAATAGTGTGTTTATTTTTTACATGGTAAGATATTTATAAGTGTCAAAATTAACAAAACAAAATATACAAGAATCATATTTTTTAGACACTGTTTTAGATGTCATTTATTCACAAAAGCTTCAAGATATCATTATTTACAAAGGAAATAATTCTTTGGCTTATAAAAATATTATTATATCAACTGCAAATTCAAATACTCAAATGAATGGTGTAGTAAAAAAAATATCGGATATCTTGAAGGATAAATCTTCATTAAATGTTGAGGGTAAAGATTCTTCATGGTTGTTAGTCGAAGTAAAAGATGTTTTAATTCATATTTTTAATTATGACTCAAGAGAATTTTATAATCTTGAAGATATATATTTTGATTGTGAAATAATTTACCAATATGGATAACCTTAGAATATGGGGCTGTAGCTCAGTTGGCAGAGCACTTGCATGGCATGCAAGGGGTCAGGGGTTCAAATCCCCTCAGCTCCACTTGATAAAATGAAAAAATTTTTCATTGAGACAAAGGAGCTTTTACTTTCCCAAGGAATTATAGCTTTGCTTGCAATTATTCAGGTTAGGGTAGTTGCAACAAATTTAGGTCCAGAAATATATGGAAATATAGGAGTTTATCTCGGCTTTGTTGGGATAAGCTTTCGAATTTTAAATTCTCGAAATTCTGATCTTATCTTAATTAATTCTAATTTAACTGATAAAAATTTTACAAAAAGTGCTGTTTATTTAGAACTAATTTTAGGAGTGGCATCTTTATTTTTTGTTTCATCCATATTTTTTATTTATTACAAATCCATAGACAATTATCTTATACTTTACTTTTTTACGAGAGTACTTTTTAACATTCAAGAAGTCTTTAAAGGAGTTTTTACACATACTGGTGATATGAAAACATATTCCTTGGTTGAATCATTTTCAAATGTTATAAGGTTTATATTGGTAGTATCTTTTATTTCTTTCAGCCCCTCTATAAGTAGTTTTTTCTTTGCATTAAGTATTCATCAGATAGTCGTTAGCATTTTAATTCTTATATTTTTGTATAAATCTAATTTAAATCAATCTGAGACCATGTATTTAAAAGAATACATGAGTTTATCAAAAAAGAGTTTTTATAAAATAAGAACAGATCAAGCAGTTGGATTAATACCAACGCATCTAGATGTAGTAGTAATTGGATATTTTGCTAATTATTATTCAGCAGGAATATACAGAATAGCAAAAAAATTAGTAGATCCGATAAACTCAGTAATTGTTGCTTTTTCACCATGGATGTTAAATAAAATAAGCAAAAACAATAACTATAGTTTTAAGAAACTAACAAAAAATATCTTAATCCCATCCTCAATATTGATTATTTTTCTGTATTTCTTGTTTGGAAATCAATTAATACAACTCATTGCGGGAAATGCTTTTTATGATTCTTTTTCACCTATGATGATCTTATTGGTGGGTTTTATTTCTTACTATTTAACTTTTTGGACAAGACATTATTTATTATTGAATGATTTGATTCTCAAACATACAATTGCAAGAGTCATAAATTTAGGAGCTTTTGTACTCACAGCACCACTTTTGATTACAAACTATGGTTTTAATGGTATTGCAATTTCTATAAGCCTTAGCGTATTATTGCAAAAAATATATGAATTGTCTGTATATTTAAAAAATAAAAATTTAAAAAATAATATCTAATTTCAATAGTTAGAGTTAAAGTAATGAAAAAAAAATATATTTATTTTGAAAAGTTTCTGGAAATGACACTTTATTTATCATTTTTTTTAATCTTCATGGACTCATATCAAATAAGGAATATTCCTTTAACGTGGGTTGGCAACTTTCTTTTGGTGATGGTTTGTTTAGTTATTTTTTATAGAGAAAATGTAAAATTTAACTTTTTATCTTTGATTATTGTTCTTGTCTCTTTAACTCCGACAATATTTAATTTTTTTAATCAATCATTAGATAGGTCTGAAATATTTTATACTGCAGTTAGATTATTTAGTTATTTAGCTTTCGTGTTCGCTATTTTAGTTTTTTCAAATACGAAGCACCAAATAATAATTTTACAAGTGTTAAAATATGTCTTTTTGTCTATAGCTTTCTTGTCTTTATACACGTATTTAGCCCAATTATTTAATTTTTATGAACCTGTCCGAAACAGACCAGGTACGGGTATTTTCGGATATGACATTCAATCAAATTTTTGGAGTTCAGAAAGCCATAGACTAGTTGGTACATTTCGAGAACCTATTTTTCTTGTTTCAATGCTATTTCCCACATTTGTAGTTATTCATTACAAACTATTAAATTCAAAAGCATTCTATTTACTTGCTGGTATTCTTTTTGGGCTAACAAAAAGCGAACTTTGTTTAATATTTGTTATTTTGTTCGTTTTTGTTGAAATAATATTAAAAAAAGTAAAGTTAAAAAATATTTTATTTTTTACAATTTTTCTTATCTGTTTTTTTACACCAATTAAAGAGTGTGATATCAGTCCCAGCAATATAGAATGTCCTGAGATTGTTGAGATAGAAAATAATGAATTAAAAAATAATAATGAAATTTTGGATATTAGTTCGCCAGTTGAATTGGTATCTAATGAAAAATTTGGATATGTTGACCGTGAAAGGTCAGATATCATTTCATTTACTTCAAAATTTATAGATCAAAATGTTGGATTTGGCTTTCAGCGAACCAATGGAATCTATACTGAATATTTAGCAGAGGACGTACAATATCAAATGTATTTAACTAATAGAACTTTGCCTGATTATTTAAATACTAGGTATTTGGCAAAGTCTTTTGGGACTGGTAGGTATTTTCTAACTTATGAAAATATAAATATTCAAAATAATTTTTTATTTAATTTATTTTCAATAGGAATGTTTTATGCAATATTACTGGTTTGTGTTTGTATTTATTTTTTAATTAATCATTTTCAACATGGATTAAAAATTATATTAATTTTATCATTAATCTCACTTGCGTCCGTAGAGGATTTGTTACCCATTTTTGGTTTGTATTTAAGTCTTATGTTTACAATGGACCGACATGAAAATTAACAATTTTTCTGCAGGTCCCTCAAAAATTCCTAAAATAGTTCTTGATGATTTAGCAAAAGATATTATTAATTACAAAGATTTAGGATATTCAGTCCTGGAATTGTCTCATAGAAGTAAAATTTTTGAAAATATATTAAATCAAACAAAATTAAAATTAAAACAAATTTTAGATATTCCTGACAATTTTGAAATTATTTTCCTACAAGGTGGTGCAACTTTTCAAAATACTTTTATTCCAGCCAATAAACCAAGTTTATTTGAAAATATATCATTTTTGATATCAGGAACATGGGGAAAAAAAACCCATGAAGATTTCCAAAAATATTATGGAAAAAAAATTGAAAAATTTGATGTACCTAATGTCAACGGCGACGAGAGTACCTTAATCGCAAATGTAAATCGTAATCAATCTGAGTATATTTATTTAACTTCTAATGAAACTATTGAAGGAATACAAATAAAAAACTTTAAACATTTTACAGAGAAAAAATTGATTATTGATATGTCTTCTGATTTTTGTTCATACCCTTTTGATTGGCATAATATTTCTTTTCTTTACGCAGGAGCTCAAAAAAATTTGGGTATACCTGGTGTAACAGTTTGTATTTTTGATACTGACTTTGTTGAAGAGAATAATCTTACAAGTTATTTAAACATTCAGAATCATATTGATAAAAATTCAGCATTTAACACACCTCCAACATTTTCAATTTATGTAATGTTGAAAATGTTAGATTGGATAGAAAGCAATGGAGGACTTCAAGAGCTTGAATTAAGAAACATTTCAAAAGCAAAGAAAATCTATAGTTTTTTGGATGACAACAATGACAGTTTAACTTCATTAGCTCCAAAACTCTGGAGAAGTAATGCAAACATTGTTTTTGACTTCATAGACGAAAAATTGACTGAACTCTTTTTACATAAGAGTTTAGAGAACGGGTTTTTAGGTTTAAATGGTCATAGAAGCGTTGGGGGAGTTAGAGTTAGCAACTATAATAGTGTGACTGACGAGATGGTTGCAGATTTCCTACTTTTCCTTGATCGATTTATTTCGAATAACTAAGAGTATCAATGGAAATAGAAAATTTCACAAAATTAAACTTAAGCAATCCAGATGTGACTGCTTTTACAACAAAATTAAATATTTTAAAAAATAGTGAAATTATTTTTCCTCATGAAGAAACTGTGAATGACAATCGAATCACAGATTCAATAATTAAGAATTCTGTAGTTGTTCTTGGGGTTATTTTTCAATCTTTTGACAATAACCTCATTATTAAAGATGAGATTTTTATTTTGGATGGACACCATAGATTTAAATTTATAAAAGATAATTCCATAGATGATTTATTTGAAGTCGTACTCGTGAGTATGAGTGACATAAAAATCGAATCATATAATTCTGAACTGTTAATTGACGATGATATTTTTGTAAATAAAATTATGTCAGAAAAAGGCTTTTCTGTAAAAGAAAACAGTAAATATTATATATCTTTAAATAACAAGAAATACTTTTCACAAAAAATATCTGACATTAATGCACTATATTTTTATAAAAAACAACTTTTAAAAGAATCAGTTATTTCACCAATAAAAAACAATGACAAAACAGATAAATCACTAGTAAAATTCACTCCAATATCCCAAAAAAACTTTTGTAAAAACCATATATTTCCATATAAATCTACATGGATTACACCCAGGTTTGATGTATGAAAATTTGTCATGTAATTAATGATCTTTCTAGAGGAGGTGCTGAGACACACCTTTTTTCTTTAGTAAAGCTACAAATTGAAGGAGGGTATGATGTATCGATTTTATTGCTTGGTAAAGATCAATTAAATTTCGTATCTTTAGAAAGCCAATTTAATGATCTAAATGTAAACCTTTTAAGATTTAAAGGGCCAAAAAAGTTGCAAGGCATCAACCCTTTATCGATTTATAGAGGAATAGGTTATTTTAAAAATAATAAATTTGATATTATCCATACCCACACTCCAAGGAGTGATTTACTTGTTTATTTATCAAATTTATTTATTTCAAACAAATCTAAAAGAATAGTTACTATTCATGGCAAATATGGCACATATCTTCAAGGAAATTATTTTATAGATTTACTTAGAAAAATATTTGTTAAACAACAGTCAAAGATCTGGAAAACGGCTGCTAATGTAATCGTTATTTCCGAGAGTATAAAAGATTGGCTAAAAGATCTCAATCCGTCAATTAATCCAACAGTCATACCATACGGAATTGAAGTTCAACCAATGGCTAATAACAAACCCAAAACTTCTACTTTGGGGTATTTGGGAAAATTAAATAAAAATAAAGGAATTGAAGACTTAATCGATGTATATGCAAATCTTCTTAAAAAAGAAAATTTTAATAAATTAGAACCCAATCTTTTAATAGGAGGAGTAGGTTCAGAAAATTACATAAAAAGTTTAAATAAAAAAATTAGTAATAAGAATATACAATTTCTTGGTTATGTAGAAGATAGGTATAGTTTCTTTAATTCAATCGAAATTTTTATATTTCCTTCTTATTCTGAAGGATTAGGGTTAGTTTTATTGGAAGCCATGTCTTATGGAGTTTTATGTATAACAAGAGATGTAACTCCGATGAATTCAATAATAAATAATGGAGAAAATGGATTCTTGTTCAAGGACAATAATGAATTATTAGAGAAAATTGAAAAAGCATTAGAATTGAATTCATCAGAAAAAGACAACATGGTTAAATCTGCACTTGAGAAAATTGAAAAATCCTACAGTATAATGCAAATGTATTTGAGTATAGATAAAGCTTATAATTGATAATCATGGATTACAATCACAGGGAAATTGAAAAACAATGGCAAGAACATTGGAAAAAAATCAAACTTGCTAATTGTGATGTTTCGCTAGAAAAAAATAATTTTTATAATCTATGCATGTACCCATATCCATCAGGAGATTTACATATGGGACATATTAGAAATTATACAATTGGAGATGTAATAACTCGATATAAACAAAAACAAGGATTCAATGTATTGTCTCCAATGGGTTGGGACTCTTTTGGTCTGCCTGCTGAAAATGCAGCTATTAAAACAGGAATTCATCCAAAAAAGTTTACTGAAGACAGAATAAATAATATGAGGGATCAAATTCAAAGACTTGGGTCTCTTTATGATTGGGAAAAAGAAGTTGCAGCTCATGATAAAAATTATTACAAGTGGACTCAATATTTATTTATACAACTATTTAATAATGGCTTAGCGTACAAAGAGGACGCTCCTGTAAATTGGTGTACATCATGTAATACAGTATTAGCAAACGAACAAGTTATTGAAGGATATTGTGAAAGATGTGATTCGGAAGTTATAAAGAAAAACCTGAATCAATGGTTTTTAAAAATATCAAACTATTCAGAAGAATTGCTAAACGGGCTTAATGAAATTGGTGATTGGCCAGAAAATGTTAAATCAATGCAGGAAAACTGGATTGGTAAATCATCTGGAGTTCAGTTTAATTTAAAGATTGATGAAACTGAGCTCGATTTTGATGTGTTTACAACTCGACCAGATACATTATTTGGAATGACTTTTGCAGTTATTTCACCTGAGCATGATTTAATTAATGAAATTTTGTCAATATCATCAAACTCGAATGAGATAAAAAAGTATATAGATAAGGCTAAATCAAAGTCTGAATTTGAGAGAATGTCCATTACAAAAGAAAAAACTGGGGTTGACACTGGATTAAAAGTATTGAACCCTATTAATAACAAAACTGTCCCTTTATGGGTTGCAGATTATGTTTTAATAAATTATGGAACAGGTGCAATTATGGCTGTCCCTGGACACGACGAAAGAGACTATGAGTTTGCCAAAAAATATGATCTTGAAATTATTCAGGTAATCATTGATAAAGATTACAGTATTGATATTTTAGAGAAACCATATATTGAAAATGGTGTCTTGATCAATTCTGGTGATTATGATGGATTAAAATCTCATACTGAAGGCTCAGAATCTATAATCAAATATTTGTCTAAGCAAAATCTTGGAGAAAAAAAAGTAACTTATAGATTGCGAGATTGGCTTATAAGCCGTCAAAGATACTGGGGATGTCCAATTCCCTTAATTAATTGTTCTAAATGTGGATTAGTTCCCGAAAGTATTGAAAATTTACCCGTCTTATTACCTGAAATTGATGATTATAAAAACTCAGAGGATTCACCTTTGGCAAAAAGTGAGGATTTTGTCATAACCAAATGTCCTAATTGTGATTCTGAAGGTAAAAGAGAAACTGACACAATGGACACTTTTGTTGATTCATCATGGTATTTTTTAAGATATTTAGACTCCCATAATGAAGAATCTCCATTTGATGAAAAGATAATAAACTCATGGTTACCAATTGATCAATATATCGGTGGAGTAGAGCATGCAATTTTGCATCTTTTATATTCAAGATTTTTTGTTAAAGCATTGAGAGATATAAATTTACTTAGTGTGGATGAACCATTTCATAATTTATTTAGTCAGGGAATGATTAATTTTGGAGGTTCTAAAATGTCAAAGTCTAAAGGAAACGTAGTTGATCCCGAAGCTTATTTTAAAACACATGGAGCTGATGCATTAAGATTATACATCCTATTTATGGCACCGCCAAGTGATGGAGTAGAGTGGAATGATGGTGGAATAGAAGGAACTAAACGATTCTTAAATAAATTTTGGGACAATATGGCAAGATTTTCGAATTTAGAAAACAACAAAACCAATGATGAAGACGGTTTAGTAAGATCAATGAATCAAACTATATTTAGCGTAACTAGACATCTTGAAAAATTTGAATTTAATACTGGTGTTTCAGATTTGATGAAAGCAAATAACGAAATCTCTTCTTATCTAAACAAAAATACAACCGTTTCTAAGGAGACTAAAGAACTAGTCTTTAGTTCAATGTGTAATCTTCTGTATCCTTTTTCTCCTCACATATCTTCGGAAATATATGATTTATATTTTAATAAAGATATCTCTACTTTAGATTGGCCAACCCATGAAGAATCAAACTTAATCAACCCTACGTATGAGCTTGTTGTACAAATAAATGGTAAGAAAAAATTTACAAAAGTTATAAATACTGGAACATCACAAGAAGATGCTGAAAAAATTTGTAAGGCTGAATTTAATTTAGATGCTTCAGATTTTAAAAGGGTAATTTTTGTTGAAGATAAGATCATAAATTTTATTGGCTGATGACGTATATAGTAGTTACAGATACTTTAATAGAAAATTTAGATAATCTAGATATTGATGAATTAAAATATGAAAAGATAAAATCAAACGAATTTAGTTCTAATACAAATGTGAGTTTATTTTCAGATGATTTGTATAAATTTGTAACTGATGAATTTTTTACTTTTAATAACTTAAAAAAAATAAATTATGACTTTAGTTCAAAATATATATTTCAAGTTAAAAAATCTAATTTAAGTAAATTCCAAGATATTAAATCATTACAAATCATTCATAATTCAAAAAATGTTGTTGAATTTTTTCCATGGGATCTTTCTAATACAATTTTTGATAATAGGAAAAAAATAGATCAAAGTCTACTCTCATTTTTCACAGAGACAGAGTCAAATTTTAGAATGTTTTTAAACTTTTTCTCTAAAGAGATTTTCAGATTAAAACTTCTGACATCAACTGATAAAAAAGGTGTTTTAGAGGTTTTAAAAGAGAAAGAAGATTATAAATATAAAAAAGCTCAAACCATTCTTAAGAAAACTAGTTCTGATAACATTGACGATTCAATTAAATATATTTATAAAATTGAAAAAAAATTGGTTGAATCAACTTATAATCAAGAAAATTCTAAAAGATTTATTGTTGCGATGAAGCAAAAACTACAGACTTGAGATTCTAGATTTATTTCTATCTCTATAATTTTTAGAAATTACGCCTTTAGAGAAGGCTATATCAAGTGATTTCAAAGCTTGATTCTTAGTTTCTGACGAAACATCACCATTTTCAATTGATTTTAATGTAGTTTTTAACTCACTTTTAAGTGATTTATTACGAACATTTCTTTTCGAATCTTGTCGAATTCTCTTTTTTTGTGAATTAATATTTGCCATGTAAAACCTTTCGGTATATAAGATATTAACTTAGTAAATATGTTACATAATAAAAATCTAAGAAATATTTCGATAATTGCTCATGTAGACCATGGTAAATCAACATTAGCAGATCGCTTGATTGAAATCTCAGGATTAATTAAGCCAGGCGAACATGTAGATCAAATACTTGACAGTATGGATTTAGAAAGAGAAAAAGGGATAACAATAAAGTCTCAACCAATAAGATTACAATTTGAAGATTTGATTTTAAATCTTATTGACACACCGGGCCACGTAGATTTTTCTTATGAAGTCTCTAGAGCACTAATTGCCTGTGATGGAGCAATTCTATTGGTTGATGCAACTCAGGGGATCCAAGCGCAAACTTTTGCACACTCATATGCTGCAATTGAAGCAGGTCTAGAAATCATTCCTGTTTTAAACAAAATTGATTCTATTGATGCTGATATTGAAAATGCAAAAAAACAAATTTTTAATCTAATTGGATCTAAAGAAAATGAGATATTCCAAATTTCTGCAAAAACTGGGGAAGGGGTGGAAGGTTTGTTATCTGAACTTCCACATTTAATTAGTCCTCCGGAGAAGAAAATAGATGGAGTTAATGCATTAATTTTTGATTCTTTTTTTGATTCTTATAGAGGTGTTGTTGCGTCAGTGCGTGTTTTTGGTGATGAAATTAAGTCAAATCAAAAACTTAAACTTGTAAATTCGAATTATTCTTTTGAACCATCTGAGATGGGTTATTTTGATTTAGATTTTGTACCATCAAATAATTTAAAAACGGGAGAAGTGGGATATATCATTACAGGAGCAAAAGAGTTATCCCAGATAAGAGTTGGTGATACTTTAGTTTCTGACGAGGATGAAAGTCCTGTAGTAGTATCAGGTTACAAGGAACCACAACCAACTGTTTTTTCAAGCGTGTTTCCTTCAGACTCAGATGACTATACGAAACTTAGAGATTCATTAGACAAATACGTACTAAATGACGCAAGTTTTTATTATGAACCTGAAACATCATCAGCTTTTGGTTTCGGATTTAGATGTGGATTTTTAGGTTTGTTACATTTGGAAATTGTAATTGAAAGACTTGAAAGAGAATTTGACCTGTCATTAATTGTTACTCCTCCTTCTGTTGAATTTAAAATTGTTAGAAATAACGATACTGAAATAATAATTCGTAATCCCAGTGAAATTGAAAAATATACTGATATCAAGCATTTAATGGAAAAATACTGTGAGGTTAATCTACTGTTTCCAAAAGAGTACCTAGGTTCAATTATGCAGTTACTAAGTGAAAAAAGAGGTACTCAGGAAGATTTAAATTATTTGAGTACATCAATGGTCAAGGTTAGATACAAGCTTCCGTTACTTGAACTTGTTAGTGGATTTTATGATACTTTAAAATCTATTTCACAAGGGTTTGCATCATTAGACTATGAAATTTTAGATTTTGAAAAAGGGAATTTAGTCAAGCTCGATATATTGGTTAATGGACAAATAATTGATTCATTTAGTTCTATTCTTGCCAAAGAAAATGCAGAATTTGTAGGTAGAAATAGGGTTAAAAAATTATCTGAACTAATTCCTCGTCAACAATTTGATATTCCTATCCAGGCAGCTGTCGGATCTAGAATAATAGCTAGAGAAACAATTAAAGCTTTAAGAAAAGATGTTACAGCTAAATTATACGGTGGTGACGTAACAAGAAAGAGGAAGCTTCTTGAAAAGCAAAAAGAGGGAAAGAAAAAAATGAGACAAATTGGCAAAGTCAATGTACCAAAAGAAGCTTTTAGAGATTTTTTGAAACAATAATGTTTGTTCCGACTATTTACATTGAAAATTCAAACGACAATATGAGTGTTGAAGTTCCTGATAAAAAATTACATCATTTGAATCAAGTATTAAGACTTAGAGATGGAGATAAAGTTAATATTTCCGATGGAAAAGGACTTATCTCTTATGGAAATTTTATTAATAATTGTGTAGAAATAAAAAATTCAAGAATGTATCAACGACAAAATAGTTTAAAAATATTCGTACCTTATTTAAGAGAGAAAAATAGATTTAGATTTTTAATTGAAAAATTGACGGAATTAAACGTTAATGAGATTTATATTGGTATTACTAAAAATACTCAAAATACAAATTACAGCAAATCTAAGATTCAAGAGTGGGTAATTTCTGCTTTAGAACAGTCAGGCTCAGCATATTTACCTGAACTATTTTTTCCTAAAAATATAAATTTTTCTGTTTTTACTACATGTTTTGATATCAGCGGAGAAAGCTTTGATAAAAATACCGAAAAACCAAATAACTTTGCAATTGGCCCTGAAGGTGGTTGGACAGATGAAGAATTATCAAAATTTCAACACAAGATAAAGATATCAGAATTTAGTCTGAGAACTGAAACTGCTGCAATAACTGCAGTATCATTAATGTTGTAATACATATGGAACAAAAATCAGTATTTGAATTGATATTATCTGGAGAACTCGATTCAGAGATTATTTATGAAGATGATGAAATATTTGCTATTAATGATATAAATCCTGTTGCAAAAGTTCACATATTAATAATTCCAAAAAGAAAGATTGAGACGATCAATGATACTTCTTCAGAGGATCAAAATTTACTTGGAAAAATGATATTGGTAGCAAAAGATTTAGCAAAAAAACATAATATTAATGAATCTGGATATAGGTTATTATTTAACACTAATTCAGATGCAATGCAGACAGTATTCCATATACACCTTCATTTGATAGGTGGAGAAAAACTTAAAAACATTTAATGAGTATTGAAAAAATTATTCCAGTAGATAAAGAGCTTGTAAATATTTTTGGCGTTAATGACCAAAACTTAAAATATTTAAAAGATAATTTTAAAAAAATAAAAATTAATGTCAAAGGTAATGTTGTTTATATATCAGGAGACAATGGCCAAACAAAAGATATCATGAAAATTCTTGATGAAATGCTATCAATGGCTGAACGAGGTGAGATTATTGAGATTGAAGATTTAAAGTTAATGTCAAATATTCAATCAAAAAATATAAGTAACATTTCTTCATCAAACAATATATCAATCATTGGATCAAAAGCAATTAAGGTTAAGAATGTTACACAATTTAAATATATTGAAACAATCGAGAATTCAACTATAACTTTTGGAATTGGTCCAGCTGGTACGGGGAAAACTTTTTTAGCAGTTGCAAGTGCTGTCAAAATGTATACTGATGAAAAAATTAAAAAAATAGTTCTTACTAGACCAGCTGTAGAAGCAGGCGAGAGGCTCGGATATCTTCCAGGAGATTTGTCTCAAAAAATAGATCCTTATTTAGTTCCTCTATTTGATTCATTAGAGTATTTTTTTGGTAATGAAACTTTACAATACTTAATTGAAAAGAGAAATATTGAAATTGTTCCTTTGGCTTATATGAGGGGTAGAACACTAAACAATGCATGCATAATTTTAGACGAAGCACAAAATGCTACCGTAAGCCAAATTAAAATGTTTTTAACAAGATTAGGTGAAGACTCAAAAATGATAATTACTGGTGATGAAACCCAAATTGATCTTCATAATAGAGACTTTTCAGGCTTGAAAAAAACTAGAAAATCTTTATCAAACATAGAAGAAATATCAGTAGTAGAATTTAAAAATTCTGATATCGTAAGAAATAAAATAGTATCAAAAATTTTAGAAGTATTTCCTGATAAATAATGAATATCTACATCACCCACTTTAGAAAGATATTTTATATTGTTTTATTTTCTGCGGCTGTATGGTTTATTTCTTTTTCAATTTTTCCTGAAAACCAAGTAATAAAGATTGAAGTAGGAGATGAATCACCAGCAGCTTTTTCTGCTCCAAGGTTTCTAACTGTTGTAGATGAGCAAAAAACTGAAGAGTTAAAAGAAGATGCAAGAAATGATGTTGCCCCCGTTTATTCCATTGATAGCAAAATAAATGTCTCGGTAATTGATGGAATTACTGAAATGTTTCTTACGGTCATAAAAGCTAGAACAGAAGAGGTACTTATTACTGACAATGAAAGTAATCCAGAAAATCCTCAATCTATAGTCGAAATAGTAGAATTGAGTAAAGTTGAGCAAATTGAAAAAGTACAGTCCTCATTATTATTTTCAACAATTTCAACTTCTGCTATTGAAGTTTTGATTGAAATTTCTAACCTAGACAATCTAAATTCCTCAAATTTTTTGACCCAAATTGAATTTGAAGCAAAAAGTCAAGCTGACAAATTTTTATCAAATGGTATAAATAATGAAAATCTAAATCAAATTAGGCAAACAATTGTACAAACACCTCCTAATTTGAATTTACCAAGTGAATTATATGTCTTAGTTCCTGAAGCGAGAGTAAGATCAATGGTCGGTGAGATTATTGCAGAAAACCTTATAGCTAATCAAAAACTTGAAGAAGAACTATGGAATGAGCAAAAAAATAAAGCTGCTAATGCAGTTGAAGAGGTTTCTGTCCAGTTTTTTAAAGATGAAATTATCGTAAATGAAGGAGAAGTTATAGATGTGGTTTTATTTAAAGCCCTGGATGAATTTGGTTATCTTTCTGGTGAATCAAGAACAGTCCAAACCTCTGCTATTCCAATAATCTTCTCTGTATTTCTTGTTTTATATGTTCTTTTATGGAGATTAAGAGATTCAATTTGGAAAAATGATAACGAATTGCTTTTGATGCTTACTTTAATTCTTGTATCTTCAATATTTCTAAGAGGAGTTTCATATTATTCAAACTTGTCAGATTTAGATTTCATTCAGTATGCTTTACCTGTTTCTTTTGTAGGAGTTATCTCAGTTATACTTTTAAATCTTCGTGCTACATTAATTCTATCTTTGTCTAGTTCACTCTTAGCGCTCGCAGGTGGTGGAAACATTGGATTAGTAGCTTTAGGTGCTTTAGGTACAATTATCCCAGCAGTATTTTTATCAGAAGATACAGATAGGACATTACTTAGAGAAAGAATTATCTATATTTCTCTAACTCAACCATTACTTGCTTTTGGAGTTTATTTCTTTTTAAGAGAAGATGGTAACTTAACGCAAATTTTGGTTCTTTCTTTTTTAAGTGCATTGGTTGCAAACCTTGCAGCTTTTTCACTTACTTCTTACATAGAGAGTATGTTTAGATTAACATCAAGTTTTAAATTATCAGAATTGGCCGATAGAAATCATCCAGCTTTACGTTATCTAGAGGATAATGCTATTGGTACTTTCAATCACTCATTGGTAGTAGGAACACTTGCAGATAGAGCAGCTAATAAAATTGGTGCTAATAGTCAATTAGCTAGAGCGATGGCTTATTACCATGATCTTGGAAAAACAGCTAATCCAACAATGTTCGTTGAAAATCAAATTGGATCTTCAAACCCACATGATGGACTTCTCCCTATGGAGTCTGCAAATATATTAAAAGCTCACGTTACAGAGGGAGTAAAGTTGGCCAAGAGATTTAAAATACCTGAAACTGTATATAAAGGAATACTAGAGCACCATGGAGATGCAGTAATCAGATTCTTTTATGAAAAAGAAAAAATGGTTAATAAAAATGTTTCAAAAGATGAATTTAGGCATTTAGGAAATAAACCTACATCTAAAGAGTCTGCAATATTAATGATGGCCGATTCTTTAGAGGCAGCTTGTAGAGCAATTTTTATGAATGAAGATGCTGATGAGATAAAAATAAGAAATGTTATCAACGAAATATTTGAAGAAAAAATTGCAGATGGACAATTAAATAATGCACCAATTACATTTAAAGAATTAAATATAATTAAAAATTCTTTTCAGGAAAGCTTGGAGGGTCTTTATCACCAAAGAGTTTTATATCCCGAAATAACAGAAGAAGAATAGAAATATTGAAATTTCAATTTAACGGTTATTTTTTTAAAAATGAAAAAAAAGCTTTTGAAGATGTAAGGAAAGTATTTTTGAAAAAGTTTTCAATTTCTGAAAATTTTTTATTACATATTCACTCTGTTTCAGATCATTACTCAAAAGAGTTGAATGAACATTATTTTCAAAAAGATTATCCTACAGATGTATTGACTATCCCTCTTTATAAAGACTTAGCAAGCATCAATAAATTAGACAAAAACAATAATGAAATTCTCGGAGATTTATTCTTAAATAGAAATCTTATAAAAAAACATTCAAAAAAGTACACAAAAACATTAATTGAAGAATATCAACTAGTACTTGTTCATGGATTGCTACATTTAATTGGATATTCTCATGATGATCCAAAAAAGCTGAGTAATATTGAAAATACAATTCTAAAAAAGGTTTGGAATGAAAAATAATAATCTTGACCATTTAGCAATCATTATGGACGGTAATGGTAGGTGGGCACTTGATAAAGGACTTGACAGAACTGCTGGACATGCTGCTGGTGAACATTCTTTGTCAAAAACAATAGATTGGGCAATTAAAAATAATATTAAGTGGCTTACGGTGTACGCTTTTTCTACTGAAAATTGGCTTCGTTCTGATGAAGAAGTCGATTATTTGATGTTTTTTAATAGAGATATTCTTATTAGGAGAAGAGATGAATTTAATCAAAAAGGTGTGCGGTTTAGATTTCTAGGAGACTTGACTAATGAAAAAATACCTAATGAGAATAAAGAATTAATGGGAGAGACAGAAAACTTAACTCAAAACAATACTCAATTAAATTTAAATTTTGCATTTAATTACGGGTCACACGATGAAATTCACAATGCAGTGTTAAATTTACATAATTTAAATCTCAATAAAAAACTTACTTTAAAAGATATAAAAGATAGCTTTATTAACTATTTTCAGTACCCAGAGGTTCCATTTCCTGATCTTCTATTAAGAACAGCAGGAGAGAACAGAATTAGTAATTTTTTACTATATCAACTTTCGTATACAGAACTGTTATTTATCGAAGACCTTTGGCCTGATATAAATGCAGACATATTAGATGATGTCTTACTAGAATTTAATTCAAGGAATAGAACTTATGGAAAAAATTGATAATTTATTCGATAAAATTGTAAAAATAGCAAATGCAAGAGGCTTTGTTTTCAATGCTTCATCAATATATGGCGGATTAAGGAGCTCTTATGACTATGGACCACTGGGTACTTTGCTTAAAAACAACATCTCTGGAAGCTGGTGGAAAGATATAAATCAAGATAGCAAAGTGTCAATATTTCCTATAGATACAGCTATTATTCAAAGTTCTGAAGTGTGGAAAGCATCTGGCCATTTAGCTGAATTTACAGATCCTATGGTAGATCATAAACCTACAGGTGAAAGATTTAGAGCTGACCAAGTACCAGAAAATTTAAAAAAAGAAGATTTAACAGAGCCGCGTCAATTTAATCTTATGTTTGAAACAAACATAGGCCCAGTACAAAATGAAAATGAATGGTTTGATTTCTGGGTAAATAAGAGACTTGACTGGTACAAGGGGATAGGCATACCAGAAGAGAAGCTCAGGTTGAGAGAACATGAAGAAAACGAATTAGCTCATTATGCATCTAAAACTGTAGATATCGAATTTGATTACCCTTGGGGATGGGGTGAGCTTGAAGGCATCGCAAATCGAGGAAGTTTTGATTTAAGTTCACATGAAAGCTCTAGCGGAAAAGATTTATCATATTTTGATTCAGAAACAAATGAGAAAATAGCACCAGTTGTAATTGAGCCTGCAGGGGGATTAACAAGAACACTCTTTGCTTTACTGTGTTCAACATATGATGAAGAAGTAATTAATGATACTACTAGAACACTATTTAGATTTAATTTTGAAATCGCACCTGTCCAAATCGGTATTCTACCATTGAGTAAAAAAGAAGAATTAATTAAAGTTTCAAATGAAATACAACAAACTTTACAGAAATTTTTTAGAACTGAAGTTGATGTAACTCAATCAATAGGTAAAAGGTACAGACGACAAGATGAAATTGGGACCCCTTATTGTGTAACTATAGATTTTGATTCTTTAGAAGATTTATCAGTCACGATAAGGAATAGAGATTCAATGGATCAGGAACGAATAAAAATAGAGGACCTTCTTGATTATTTCTCAAAAATATAATGGGCATATCAAAGCAATCAATCGAAGATTTAAAAAAAAGATCAAAAATTAGCGACTTTGTTTTATCTACTACAACTGGAAAACTTAGAGGAACTAAAGGGATGGCATTGTGTCCTTTTCATGGTGAAAAAACTGCAAGTATGAGTTTTACAGACGTCGAAAATTTATTTCATTGTTTTGGATGCAAAATGGGTGGTGACATATATAAATATGTTCAAGAAATTCATAATTTGGAATTTCAAGATGCAGTTGAATTAGTTTCTGAAAAGTATGGATTCAAACTTACTTATACCGAAACCAGTCAGACTAATGATTTTAAAAATTTTCAACAAAAAATTAATCTCATTGATGAACACTTTAAAAAAATGATGGATTCGGAGAAATCTAAAAAAGCAAAAGCGTACCTTACTTCAAGAAAGTTCAATGAACAAGATTTAAAAAAATATGACATATCTTTTATTGATTCAAATATTGAAGATTTTCAAAAGTTTTGTGATAAAAATAAAATATCCGACTTTGATTTAAAAAAATTAGGATTTATATCTAGCAATAATAATTTTCTATTTAAAAATAGAATAATGTTTCCAATTCTTAACTTTAGATCTGAAACTATTGCTTATGGTGGAAGAGCACTTGATGATTTTGGTCCTAAGTATTTGAATTCTTCTGATTCAGTTCTATATAAAAAAAATAGGAATTTATATTTTACAAAAGAATTCATATCTTCTGTAAAGAAGAAAGGGTATGCATTTTTAGTAGAAGGTTACTTTGATGTTTTATCGTTAAACCAATTAGGTTATTCGAATAGTGCCTCACCGTCAGGCACTGCTCTTACGATTCAACAACTAGATGCTGTTTCACGCTATACGAATAAAATCTTACTTTGTTTTGATAATGACGAAGCAGGACTAAAGGCAACTGAGAGAGTTTTAGAAATTAAAAATCAAGTCTCTAATCAACTGGAAATACATTGTCTCAATTTACCAGAAAAATATAAAGATATTTCAGAACTGTATGAAGATGATGAAGATATTTTTAGTAGTGTTTTGAAGGATAATCATGAAATAATTGAATTTTTAATTGATAGATTTATTGCAAGTACATCAGATAAAAAAAGTATTTTTAATTATTTTATGAAAATAACTGCTAATCTAAGCCCACTTGAAGTTGATGTCTCGTTAGATTTGCTATCTTCAAAATTAAACACAGCCAAAGATATCCTTAAAAAAGAGTTAAGATTTCAAACTTCATACGAAAAAGAAGACGTAACAGAACAAACTATAAGCTCTATATCTATTTTTAAAGATTTAATTATTGCAGAAATGATTTCTAATGAATTTAGTTCAAATGAAGAAATTGAACAGTTAATGGAGTTAAATTCTGAATTTAAAAATTTAGTAGAAAGCATCAAAAATGAAAATTCAAAAAAACAAGAGTACCTTAATATTTCTTATACAAAAGAACAATACTCCGAGGCTGTTTCGAGGGTGTATTTACATTTTGCAAACATAAAAATTGATGAATTGATATATGAATTTGAGCAAGCGAAGGATAAGAATTTCCAAATTCTTCAAGAAGTGGAAGACATCAAAAAGAAAAAAGAAATTTATCAGAATACCATTTAATACATAGTATTATTAATTTGCTATCCGAGGTAGCTCAATTGGCAGAGCAGCGGACTGTTAATCCGTTGGTTGTGGGTTCAAGTCCCACCCTCGGAGCTTTTTTAAATAAGAAATAAAAGTATAATTAACTTGAATGGAGGAATATGGATAATTTAGTAGAAATAATTACCCAAAATGCAGAAGGAAAAGATCTAAGTGTTTTAGGTGGAACTGTTAAATTAGTCGTTGATGATCAGATTGCATTTGTAACACCTGAAGGAGACATCTCCGGAAGTGACGAAGATGCTGATTGCACAATGACTATAGACTCTGAAACCATGCAGGCAATCATGAATGGCGAGACTTCTGGTCAAGCAGCATTTATGACTGGAAAATTAAAAGTAGCTGGAGATATGAGTATCGCTTTAAAAACCCAAGCATTTTTAGGCAACTAATTTTATGTCATTTAGGGCCTGTAGCTCAGTTGGTTAGAGCAACGGACTCATAATCCGTCGGTCGTAGGTTCGAGTCCTGCCAGGCCCACTTGAGAGCAAAATTGAAATTATTTATTTTAGGTTCCATTATTTCTGTTTCTTTAGTTTCTCCTCCAAGCTTTCTTAGATTAGAAATAATAGAGTTTTCAGATTTTTTGATTATCTTATTTTTTATTATTTTGATACATGATTTCATTAAGAATTCGAAATCAGTTGATTTTAAAGAACCCAGCGCACAACTTTGGGGTTCATTAATTTTAGTTCTTTTAGTGTCTATATTTGTATACGGTATAAGCGCATTTATATTGAGATTAATATTTTATTCAGTAGTTGGATATCTATTTGCAGCATACACAAAAAGCAAGTCTACTCATGAATTACAATACTTTTTAATCCCTTTTGCAGCAGTAACATTACTTAATTTTTTGACATCAATTTTCCAACTGTCATTTGTTGACAATACTACAGGTTGGATTAGTTATTATTATGAAAATCCTGATTTCTTTAACAGAGGTAGACTCTCTGGCTATCAGGGATCTGGTCCAAATGTTGCAGGCGGCATGTTTTCAATTCTTACTTTCTTATCTTTATATATTTATTTTGAATTAAAAAATAAATATTTTCTTATTCTGTCGTTATTAAATGTTTATTTAATTTTTGTTACATATTCTAGAGGTGCTTATCTTTCATTATTTGTAGGCATATTTATTTTTATATTTATCTATAACAAAAACTTTAAAAGTATTTTTATTACATTGTTAGTTGCCCTATCAGGTCTTTTAGGATTTTTATATTTTGGTGATTCAAAAATCTTATTAAAAGAAAGTGATAGAGGGTTTTTAACTCAAATTGCATTAGAAAATATGAGTATTTTTAGAGGATTAGGTCCTGGGAATTACGTTGAAGGAATTTATAAAGATTATTTTCTTTCTATTAATCCTGATATATTAGAAGAAAACCTTAATATTAATTTAAATAAAGTCGAGTTAGGTATTACACCTATAGAACATAGAAACTCAGAAGCAGAATTTTTTATTGGAACATCTGGTGGTGGATATGAGATTTTAGTTCAAAGTAAATTAATAGCTGAGTGTTCTGAGGACAGGCTTACATGTCAGCATGTCAGAGTGAAGCAACCATTACTTGCAGATTTTTTATCTGCCGTCTACCAAGTAACTAATTCAGAAATAATAGAATTCATGGATGATTCTGAATGTTTTGATAAAAATAATTTAAATATTCTAAGGGGTGAATTCTATTGTTTTGTTGATTATCTTTATGGCCAATCAAATTATATTGAGAGCAAGAAAGATATACCTCAGGGGTTATTATTTGTGCCATGTACTGACTCTGTAGGTTACGGATGTGAAAGTAGAGAGTTAGCTCATGGAGAGCTTGCTGTAATTGTTGAACAGATGAGCATAGGCAACAATTATGTCACACTTGAAAATTACAAAAAATTCTGCTCAGAGTGCAATTTTAGAAATGTCGAAGGTTATATTAAGTTTAAGTTTGAGAAACAAGACGGAATACTCCCAAGAAGTAAAATAACTTTTTATACTTCTGATGATTTCGAAAATTGGGATATGATTGGATACTCAAGAACTACCGGAAATATCATTAATTTAAATAAAAACACTTCATTCTTAGAAATAGGGGGCCATTCTGATGGACAGTCATTTGGTAATACATTTTTAGATGCAACAGTTAAAGAGTTGTATATAAGTACACAAAATATAAATGAAAAAATTACTTTTGATGAGGAATCTCTTAATCAAGATTATTTTGTTTACAAACCAAATGAATTAAATTCATATAATGCAAAAATCACATATGAATCTGATGGATTAAAACTTTTTTCACCAAATAAATATTGGTTAGCAGTACCAAATAGTTTTGACTTTAGTGAAAGTTTTGAAATAATTTTGAATCTATCACTACCTGAGATTCCTTGGGAGAGGCAAACATTGATTTCAAATACTTCAATTAAAGATAGTCAAGTACAGTCTTGGAAATTAGAAATTGACGATGGAAGGTTATTTTTTTACTGGGCGAGCCCAGATGGCGTTTTTTTAGATGCAAATTATATTGGTGACAAAAGTTTAAGAAGTGGAGTCTTAATACAAAAAAATGGCAAAATTTCTAATACGAGCCCCCCAATTGTAGACCCTTCTTTTTTGAGTCAACTTACTACAGCGCATAATGGTTATCTGACATTTAGTGTTGAGTTTGGTATTTTTATATCAATTTTATTTTATTTAGTGTTCTTCATTTTTATCTTAAAACAATTCATTTTGGCAAATTCTAATTCTGTATTTACATTCCTAGCTATGATGATGTTTTTTGTTCTAAATCTTACAAATGATATGATATATTCTCCAGATATGTTTGTGCTTTTAATAATTAGTATTGGTTTAAACTATCAGTCAACTAAACCTTGAGAAGATATAAATTCAAAAAAGTTTTGGTCAAGAATTAAAACTTGGGCGCCATTTTGAGTTGTGTAATTATATGTAGGTACAGTAAGTTTGTTTACGTTTTCTAAATCTAAGTCTCTAAAATTCCATAGTAAGTTTGTAGCCTCAACTATCGATATATTTTGATCAATAGTAAAAGCGTTTTCTAATGCGTTTACAAAATCTAAGAAACTATTGAAGGATTCAAAGTTATTAATTTTATCTATTAGAGAAAGAATTAATTGTTGCTGTTTTTCAATCCTTGTAAGGTCACTTACTCCCGGCATAGGTTTCCAATTTGAAATGTCTTCGCCATTTACATCAATTAATTTTTCTCCGTCTAGTATTTCGGTATTTCTTGAAACAATCCAATTAAGTGCAATTTCACCTTTAACTAAGTTACAGCCTTCTTGTAATTCAAAAGAATATCCTTCTCTCTGGGTTTCATTTACACATATTTCAACTCCATCATCCATTTTTAGCAAAAGAACTATTTATTCTTTGAATGTTTTTTGTACATGGATCTTCAATTAGTAAATCTCTTGGAAGCGAAACCATAGAAACTTTAGACTGGTCGTCAACCATCACAATTAAAATAACATCTGCTCGGCTTCCTTGAGCTATACCTCTACTTGCAGAAGAGTTTTCACTTCTTTCATCAGTTCCAATTATTAAATATGATGTAAAAAAATTATCAATCCTTTTTGAAGAATTATTTATTAACAAATTATCGTAAATATCATATTCAAATATCTCTTCACTAACCTCGTCTGCAGGTTCTTCACTTGAATTTTCGTTTTCTGTTGTTTCAAGTGTTGTAGTTGTTATATTTCCAGAAGATATATCTTCAACTAATTCAGCATTAAATTCTTCTCGTTCAAAACTAGGAATTATGCTGTATCCGATTACACCTACAGCTAATATAAAAAGGAATATGATTAATTGTTTGTTTATTTTCATAACCAAATAACAACTTTAATCAAAATGTCCTTTTATTATAAGAAAATGAGAAAAAATTACGCTGTTATAGCCGCTGGTGGGCTAGGTACTAGATTAAAGAATTATGATGGGAATTTACACACAAAAGTCTTAATTGACATTGATGGTCTTAGCATGATTTCCTCGCAGATTAATCAATTAAAGAAATGGGGTTTTATTGATTTTATTGTTATTACTAATCCAGAATTTCACGATTTAATAGTAAGTGATATTAATACAAATTTTAAAAATATAAATATAACCTTTGTTACTCAAATTGCTCCTAAAGGAATAGCCGACGCTTTGTCTTATGCAGAGTCAGAAGTTGAGGAAGATTCACTTGTTACTTATATTCTTGGAGATAATTTTTTTGGATCAGATCCATTGCAGGGAGTAAATTATGATAATTTTCAAGGTGCAAAAATATTTGCAGTCAATGTTGAAAACCCTGAAGAATTTGGAGTGATGGAATTGAATAGTCAAAAGAAAGTAATAGATCTACATGAAAAACCAAAGAACTTTATATCATCTTTTGCGGTTGTTGGACTCTATATTTACGATAAATCTTGTTTTGAATTAATAAAAAAACTTAAGCCTTCATCCAGAGGAGAATTAGAAATCACTGATCTCAATAAATTATATTTATCACAAAATTTACTTTCTTACGATGTTATTGATTCTTGGTGGATAGATGCTGGAACTGAAGAAAGAATTAATGAGCTTAAGAACTTAATTTAAAGGTTGCATTTTTTGAAAATTTATAAATAGGACAATTATAAGAATTAAATAAATCACAAAAATTATAACTGATAAAAATTCAAACAGAATAGTAAGAGCTATTAGAACAAAAATAAAAATGTTTAAAATTGAAAACATCAAAAGTGTAGATTTAACACTATATCCTTGATTTAAAAGTCTGTGTGATATATGGTCAGTTCCTCCAGTCGCTGGAGAAATTTTATTTTTTATTCTATATACAAAAACTGTTGAAAAATCTAAAAGTGGAATTGTGAAAAAGAGAAAGACAGGTGCTATTGAACTGTATAAGTAGCTCTCTCCAGTTGGATTCCAATCAAATAGAATACTTATAAAACCAAAAATAAAACCAATAAATAAACTTCCTGAGTCTCCCATATATATTTTTGCTGGAGGGAAGTTGAATATTGTAAAAGCAAGTATTGTAAACAATAGGATAAAGCTTATATCAGCAAGATAATTTTGACTATATACAAAAGATAAGACTGTCAATGCTAAACAAATAAAAGAACTATTCAGTGCTGCAAAACCATCCATATTGTCTATAAAATTAAGTGAATTCATTAAAATAATTATCCATAAAATTGTAAAAATGAGGTTTAGTCTTCCGGAAAAGTCTACACCAAGAAAAATTTCAAAATTTATTGTTTGATTTAGTAAATAAATCGGTAAACCGACAAATAAAAATTGAAATATAATTTTTAATTTCCAATTAAGATTTAAAAAGTCGTCTACAACACCCAAAATAGAAATTGCTAAAGCGAAAACAGAAATACTAACTATATTTGAATCTGCTTCACCTAAAAGCCTTACGGATATAAAAAAACTAATTGCCATAGCTACACCGCCAAGCGGTACAATATTTAATGTATTTAATCGTTTTTGATTATTCGATTTGGTAATAAAATTTTTATTATATTTTATTATTGAGAAACATAAAATTGATGAAATGATGAATGCAGTAGCAGAAGCTGTGTATATAGATACTTGAAAATCACTTAATAAGTTCATCATAAAGTTCTTCAAATTGCTTCGCTATGGCCTCTAAGGAGTAGTTTTCAATAATTGTTTTTTTTGCAAATTCATAATTTGGTAGTTCTTGGCTATCAATAAATTTAATAATTTCATTTTTGTAATCATTTATGTTGTTTCCGTCTATCAAAACACCGTACTTTGTCTTTTCAATAATCTCTTTCATTCCAAAGATGTTATTCGCAATACAAAAAACACCTGAATATATGCTTTCAATTAATATCCTAGAAAACCCTTCATGATAACTTGGTTGTAATAGAAGATCGTATTTGGATAATTCCTTTTGAACATCAATTTCTCCTAAATAATTTACTGAAGGATTTTTTTGTAATTGTTCAAATTGAATTGCATTTAAACTGCTCTTATTACCAAAGTCTGGTTTTCCTGCTATGAAAAATAATACTCTGTCATCATCAACGAATTCTTCAGCAATTTCTAAAAATTCATTAATTCCTTTTTCTCTCATTAATCTACCTACAAAAATAATCTTGGTTACATCACTTGGCTCCTTTTTAGTAACAAACTTATTAATATTGAGACCACTTCCTGAAATCATTATTGAATTATTTTTATAATTTGAATATTTAACAAATTGATCAAGATTATTTTTGTTTTGAAAAATTAATATATCAACTGATGTATTAATTTTTAGTCTTATTATAGGCTTTGAAATATTTCTCAACATTTTAGCTAGCAAGGTGTCAGCAAATAAAAATCCTAAACCAGTGATTGAGACTATAACTTTGAATTTTTTTTTAAAAAACATTGTTGCAAAAATAAATAAATAAAGAGACTTGATTGTAAAAATATGAATAATATCATTCTCATTAAAATTTTTAATTATATTTTTTAAATTTACTATTCCTTTTATATCTAATAATTTAGTTCTATCAATTCCCCAATTTATTGATTCAAAATAATCTTCTTTGATTTCATCAACATATTCATTTAAAGGACTAACAGATACAATCTGGAAATCTGATTTTAAAAGTTTAACCATATCGGCTCTGGATCTGTGTAATATCCATTCAGAATGAGCAATAAAATAAATCACTATCATTATTATAAAGTTATTTATAAAGTTATTGGAAGGTTATCATCAACTTATGAACATTGTTGTTATCGGTGTTGGTTATGTAGGTTTGATTTCAGGCTTAGGCTTTGCAAAATTAAATCACAATGTTCAGTTCCTCGATATTGATAGTGAAAAAATAGATAAGTTGAAGAATAATATCCCACCTTTTTTTGAGCCAGAGCTGAATCAATTTTTAAACAATCAAGAATTAAAAAATATTATTAATTTTCATGACACTTATGATTCCATATCATGGAACGAAACTGATATAGTAATGGTCTGTGTTCAAACTCCAGCTTTAGATGACAAAAAAATAGATGTAAGTTTTTTGAGTAATGTTTTCCAAGATATTCAAAAACGTTTGAAGCAAGATACTATTATTTGTATAAAATCAACTATTCATCCTACAGCACTAGAGAAAGTACTTGATTCATCTTCTATCACAGAAGATCAAATTGTTTTCAATCCTGAGTTTCTCCGGGAAGGTTCAGCATTTTATGATTTCTTTAATCCTGACAGAATTGTTATTGGTTCAAAAAATGAATTGAATTCACAAAAAGTAGCAGAATTATATAAAGAAATTGATACAAAAATCATATTGACTGACCCAATTAGTTCTCAATTGATTAAGTATCTTTCAAATGCATACTTACCATTAAGACTTTCATTTGTTAATGAGGCTTCCCAAATTATAAATGAACTTGGAGGAAATTTAACAGAAACCTTAGAAGGCATTGGTTTGGATAAAAGAATTGGTTCAGAATATTTTAGACCGTCACCTGGGTGGGGCGGCTCTTGCTTTCCAAAAGACGTTTCAGAAGTTCTATCAATTTCAAAAGATAATAATTTAGATTTACCTATAATTTCAGCTATCAAAGAATCTAACGAGCGACATAAAAAGTGGTTTGCAAAATATTTGAAAAATATAAAAAGTGAAAAAAATTATGAAAGTATTATTCTGATTGGCTTGGCATTCAAAGAAAATACGGATGATTTGAGACATTCGCCAACAATTGATTTATACAATGAATTAAAGAATCATAATGTTAGTGTGTTTGATGTTAATTTTGATAATCATAATTCAATCGAACTAATTACAAATTTTATGGACAACTCCTTAATTGTTGAAATGTATCCTATATCTGGTGATTTTCAAACTAGTGTTATAAATGGATTAAAAAATATTGAAAATTATGAATATATTAAATTTTGGGAGTAAAAAATTAATTATTTAATTACCGGTGGTGCTGGATTTATCGGCTCAAATCTTATTGATAAATTAATCGACCAATCAAACAAAATTATTGTAATTGACAATTTGATTACTAGTAATTTAAACAATATCAATAAGTACTTAGATTTAGATAATTTTACATTTATTCAGCATGACATACAGGAAAGCATTTATTTTGATGAAGATATTGACTATGTTGTGCATTTGGCAAGTTGCGCAAGTCCAAAAGCATATTCAAAATTTCCAATTAATACATTAAAGTCAGGAAGCATTGGTACTATAAATGCATTAGGTATTGCTAAAAAACACAATGCACAGTTCTTTCTAGCATCAACTTCAGAAATTTATGGTGATCCTGAAGTGAGCCCTCAGCCAGAAGATTATTGGGGAAATGTTAATACAAGAGGTCCAAGAAGCATGTACGACGAGTCGAAAAGATTTGCAGAATCAGCTACTCAATCATATGTTACTACGCACGGCTTGGTAGGAAATATTGCCAGGATATTCAATACATATGGTCCTAATATGCAAATTGATGATGGTAGGGTGGTGACAAACTTTATTTATCAAGCTTTAAATAATAGAGATATCACAATTTATGGTAAGGGTATCCAAACAAGATCATTTTCCTATATTGACGATACTTTAGATGGTATTTTAAAAATTATACATAATAATGAGTCTGACGTTTTTAATATTGGAAATGACAATGAAATTACTATAAATTATCTTGCAGAAAAGATTATTGAGCTAACTAATTCTAAATCAGAGATAGTTTTTCTAGAACTTCCTGAAAATGATCCAAAACAGAGAAAGCCTGATTTGACTAAGGCTCGAAAATTATTAAGTTACGAACCAAAAATTTCTTTAGATGAAGGATTAAAGCTTACTATTGATTGGATATCTAAAAATTACAAGTAGGGTTTTAGCCTAGAGTTCAATGAGTCTAAAGAATTAGAATTTAATGAAAACTTCACATTATTAAACAACTTTTTTATTTGGTCATTTGTTAGATTCTCTAGATTATTTAATTTTTTTGATAAATCAGATGAATTTTTAAATTTGTAATTATCATTTCCTAACAAATTATCAAAGTCATCATTAAAGTAGAAATTAATTATTTCAGATGATAGTGTTTCAAGAACTGATTTATCATAAAAGCCATTTCTGGCAGAGTTGAAATGAACATCATATTTTTTTAAAACTTCTGGTAATTCCCTATGTTCAATTTTTCCTAAAAAATTAACATTAGGTTGAGAATAATTATTTTTAAGTTTTCCAAAGTACTCTTCGTCTCGACTATTCAAAGTTCCACCGATTATATCAAGATTACAATTTCCAAAATTTGAATTTAAAAAACCATCTATTGCTATTTCTAAGTTTTTCGAAGAAGAAATTCTTGAAAGGATTAAAAAGTTATTTAATTGATAACTAGTTTTATTATTCTCAAACTTTACTAAATCAATAGCATGCCCAATTACATGTACTTTTTTTGATTTTATTGGAAAGGAGGTTGGAGATGCAGTAACAATATGTTCTGCAAATAAAAAACTTAAAAATAATATAAGTTTTTTTATTCCAAAATTTGGCCCAGGATGGGTAAACCATAATGTTGTTTTTATCTTATATTTTTGCAAAAATATACTTGATACTAACACTGATATTGGAGACATATGAGAAAAACATCTTTCATAGTCATTTTCTTTACATAATTCTTTTACTTTTTTATAAAGATATATATATTTTTTATATTTGCTCCTATTTGGCTCAGCTCCATATATTTTGATAGATTTAGAAAGAATTGGATTAGTAACTTTTTTCAACGTGACTACATCTACATGATCATAATTCTTCGAAATTGTCTCTATCCATTTAACTGCAAATCCTAACGATGTATCTGTTTCATCAACTGCTAAATTAAAATAAAGTAATTTTTTACTCATACAATTTTTCAATAGTTTTAATCCAATTATTTCCGAAACTTTCTTTTCCTGATAATTCAGTCGCAAGCGCATACGATTGCTGCTCTAATTTAGTTTGAAGATCTTTATCATTTAGAAATCTCTTAAGTTGTGTTTCAAATTCATAAGAGTTGTTTAATTCGTAAAGTAATGTTCCTCCTTTACTTCCAAAAGGATTATTTATTCCTTGGATATCACTAGCTAAACTAGGTGTCCCACACAACCCGCTTTCAATTAATACCCTAGGCAATCCCTCAAAACTACTTGCCATAATCAGTATTCTTGATGCTGAAAGGTGCTGTGATATTTCTTCCTGAGTTTTTTTGCCAAGAAATTCGATATTATTAATATTATTACTTTCGACAATATCTTTACACTTATCAAAATAAGCCGAGTTCTGATTTTCACCAATAATTATTAATTTTTCATTGAAATTATTTTTTACACAAAAATTATTAAAATTTTTGATTATAAAATCTACTCCTTTTCGAGGAATAATATTTCCAATATATAAAACGTTTTTTCTGTTGGTATTTGTTTTTTTAAAAACTGTATAGTCAACCCAGGCAGGGAAATAATGAAAGTTTTTGTTAAATTTTTTAGCTAAGTTTTTGGTATATGACTTTTCTACACCTCTAATTAAGTCACACTTTTTATAAGTATATTTAGAAATTTTTGTTGCAATTAGTTTTATTGGATACTTGAAATATATTTTTCTTTGATTCAATAATAAATTTAAGAAATCTCCATGATGTTCAATTACTATTTTTACCGAACCGTTCACAAATTTTTTATAAAAACATGGAATTAAAGCTGCAATAGGATCTTTTGCAGATATGACTTGAATATTATTATTTTTACAAAAATTTTTAAAATTCCAAAAGTTTAAAAAATAAAAATATACATATTGTGTAATAATTAATTTTGGTTTTTTTACATATTTGATTGTTACGAATTGATGTTCTATTGTTTCACTTTTATTTCCAAAAGTAATTACGAATACATTAAAATTTTTTGATATTTCCTTAAATTTTAGATTATCAGAATTAGATAATTTATCCCCATATTTTGTTGTTCCATAAAATAGTAAATTTTTCATTTATTCAAGATTTCTAAATATTCGTATAAATTTTTACTTTCATCAAATTTTGAGTTAAGTAATTTTTTTGCATTAACCTTTTTCTCTTCAGTTAATTTTTTATTATTAACTACTTCTAAAATAATATTTTTCAGATTTTCAGAATTAGGTTTTATTCCTTTTTCCAAATCTAAAATAAATCCATTTTTTCCATCTTGCAAAATTTCATTTGTTCCACCTATTGGCGTAGAAATTATTGCAAGATCAAAGTTTATAGCTTCAAGTAAAACATGAGGAAGTCCTTCATACCCAGATGCTTGAATATAAATATCAGCACTTTTATAGTATTCTTTGAGATCTGAATATTTTTTTTGTCCTGTAAAAATTACTTCATTTGTCAGATTTAAATTATTAACTTGTTTTTTTAAATCCAAATCCTCAGGCCCACTCCCAACAATAATTAAATTAATTTTCAAATCCTGATTTTTTAATAAATGTACAGCTTCAATTATTGTATTTACATTCTTCCATGGAGCTAATCTTCCAACTGTAATAAGTTTTATGATATTACTATTTGATTTACTAAATTCATTATTAGTTATTCTTGTTCCGTTATAAATGACTTTTAATTTATCTGCTTTGACACCCCAATTTTTTACAACGTTTGATAAATGTCTTGATGGTGTTATAACAATATCTGCTTTTGTAGCAGTCCAGCCACGTGAAAATTTAGCAATTTCTAAATGTAGGTTATGTGAATTAAGTTGAAATTCATCAAACGAATCTTCAATTAACCCTTTATTCCTGCCTCTTTCCCAAGCCCAATCACCTACAATTTTTCTAACTATTTTTTTTCTTAAAAAAATATTTGCTATATATGATTCCATCGGTAGGCCATTAACAAAAATACATTCAGCATTCCTTCCGTTTAAAATTATCAAAATTATGGTTTTTAACCATCTAATTAACAAGTTCTGATTTCTTAAAATTCTTTTAACTTTGTAAGTTTCATTATCCTGTAAATTACTATCTGATAAACATATAACAGTTACTTCATAATTATTTTGGGAAAGCAAATTAGCAATTTTTGGAACAAAACTTGCTGGCCCTCCTATATCAGGAGGATAAATTCCAACAGTTATTAATATTTTCAAGAATTTAGTTTTTTGTATTTAATAATCTCTTTTATCATACCTGGAATTGTCATAGTAGGTGAGTATCCAGTTGCGTTAACAATTTTTTCAATAGACGGGGTTCTTCTCATTGGATCTTCAAATTTATTACCATAAACTTCATTATGAGATTTGTATTCAATTTTTGATTTTGAATTTGTTTCCTTGATTATCAATTCCGCTAAATTTTTTATAGATATTTCCTCTGTCTGTCCGATATTGTAAATTTCTCCATATAATTGTTTCTGAGCAAGTATATAAAAATAATTTACTACATCTTCAACCCAAGTGAATGACCTTGTTTGACTTCCATCACCATGAATAATAAGAGGTTCGTTTTTCAAAGCTGCTTCTACGAATTTTGGTACAACCATACCATAACTAGATAGTTGATTATTTCCAATTATATTAAATAGTCTAACAATTATTGGATTAAGGTTTCCATCATTAAATTCTGATAGAGCTAAAAATTCATCTATTAGTTTTGATGCTGCATAAGACCATCTCAATTTAGTTGGTGGTCCAATTAAACTTTTGGATTCCTCAGTCCAAATAGGGTCATTAGATACTCCGTATACTTCAGACGTAGAAGTAAGAAGCATAGGTAAATCAGTATTTTTACATGCTTCAATAATTTTATGTGTACCTTCAATGTTCGTAAGTAAAGCCTTACTCACATTTTCCATAATGTATTGCACCCCAACACCAGCAGCCAAATGAAAGCAAAAGTCATATCCTTTAATCAAATCTTCAAGGTTTTCACAATCTTCTACTCTCTTTTCTATTAGCTCAACAAATCCATTTGCTATAAATTCATCAATATTATTTCTATTACCAGTAGATAAGTCATCAATTATTAATACCTTTTCTGCTTTTTTTTCAAATAACTTACTTACTAAATTTGATCCGATAAAACCAGCACCACCGGTAATTACAATTTTGTTTAAATTATTTTTCATAATCATACTTAAATTCAATATTTTTTAAATTTTCTTTATTGTCAAGATACCAATTTACAGTTTTATTAATTCCATCTTTAATAGTTGTTGTTGGTTTCCAATTTAAAACTTCTTCTGAGGAATTTAAATCTGGCAATACAATATCAACATCTTTGTAAGCTCTTTCTTCTAATCTAATATCTGCTTTTTTATCTAGATTATTTTCAATCATCTTTATTACTTCATTTAATGACCATGTTTGATTAGATCCAAAATTGAAAGTTCCAGAGTTGTTATATTTTAATAATTTTAATAATCCGTCTACTATGTCATCTACATATGTAAATGATCTTCTTTGTTCACCATCGCCATATAAAATTACTTTCTCACCTCTGTAAATCCAGTGAATAAATCTCAATATTGACATATCAGGTCTGCCAAAAGGTCCATAGACAGTAAAAAATCTTGGAATCTGAATACTTACTTGACTTTTTTCCAGAATATTTTTTGCCAAGATTTCACCAAATGATTTGGTAGAAGCATAAATAGAAGGGGGGTAGAATTGCTCGTCTTCATTTTCAACAGCAAACTTACTTCCAGTGTCTCCATAAATTGATGATGTAGATGCAATAATAAATTTTGGTATATTATGTTTTTTAACTTGCAGGCTCAAATTAGTTGTTCCGAGAGTATTATCAAGTAAATACCGTTCAGGATCGTTAAAACTCTGCCTTACACCTGCACGAGCACCTAAATGAACTAATGCATCACAGTTTTCAAATATATATTCATGACTTTCAAAATCAGAACTTTCTGAAAAATCTAGTTGTACATATTTAAAATTTTCTAATTTATTTAGATTACTAAGTCGTAATTTTTTTAAGTTGTTGTCATAAGCATCATTTAAAGAGTCTATTCCAACAATTTCTGATATCTGATTTAAAGAATTGATAAAATTGTATCCGATAAAACCACAAGAGCCGGTGACTACTATTTTATTCACTATCAAATTCTAACTCTTTTGAAGTTTACTATTTGATATTTCTTAATTCTATTAATATTTAATATATGATTAAATTTTTGGGCCATGCGGGCTTTTTGTATGAGACAAACAATGAAATTATTTTGATGGACCCATGGATGTCTAAAGAAGGTGCATTTGATTCCTCTTGGTACCAATTTCCCTCTAATCATGACTTAGGAGATGATATTAGAGATATTATTACTGATACAAATAAAGAGATTTATATTTATATCAGTCATGAACATAAAGATCATTTTGATGTTCCATATTTAAGAACACTTGAATTATCAAAAATTAATTTTATTACTCCAAAATTTAGGAGAGATCATGTTGCATCTGTTTTACATAAATTAAATCCAAAATCTGTAACAACCCCAATAGATTCAGAAATTATTAATATAGGTAATCTTGAAATAAGACTCTTTTTAGATGATCAAGAAATTGTTAGAGATTCAGCTTTGGGTTTAATCGATAAAGATAAAGACTTCACATTCTTAAATTTAAATGATTGTAAAGTTTATGATCGAGTTGATGAATTAAAGGAAATTTTTGGTAAATTAAATGTATTTACATGTCAGTTCTCTGGTGCAGTGTTTCATCCAGTCTGTTATGATTATCCAGAAAAAAAATATAATGAAATTTCTGAATCAAAGGTATTAGGAAAATTTGGTTCTGTAAAAACTCTATTAAACAAATTTGAACCTGAACTCTACATTCCAGCTGCTGGTCCACCAGTGTTTTTAGATCCAAATTTAGTACATATAAACTATCAAGAAATAAATATTTTTTCATCACCTTTTAAATTCAAAAAATACTTAAATGAAGAATTACCAAACCTCAATGTTGAAGTCCCTGTTCCTGGAAGCAAATTTTATATTGAAAATAATAATATCGAGATAGAGCACCCTGTAAAAGATGTTGAAAGCATGTTTAGCAAAGAAAATATTGCTTCATATGCGAAAAACTATGAATATATTTTTGAAGAAAGAGAAAAAAGAAAAAATAATTATGTTCCTGAAACAGTCCAAAAACTATTGCTAGAAGAATTGGCTTCAAAATTAGAAAACTTTGACATAAAACAAAAAATGAATGCAATTATGAAATTTAATATAAATGAAATAACAGAAAATTCTATAATTTTAGATTTTGATCAAAAGAAAGTAAATATTGTAAATAACAAAGATAATGAAATTGATGTCACTTATGAAATAAGTTGTTCAGCAGGTGACATCGGTAGACTTCTTGATGGCTATCTAAACTGGGAAGATTTTATGCTTTCTTTTAGACACGTTTTAAAAAGAACACCTGACATTTACCAAGTTGCTATCAATGGATTTCTAACAATGGAAAAAGAAGACGTGCCTGAATTTGTTGAAAATTTGATGAGATTACAAAATCAAAGAGAAAGAATAACTGTCGAAGCCGGGGGAGTTCTTTATTCAATAGATAAATTCTGTCCTCATCAAGGCAGTGATTTGACTACTCATCAAGTAGAAGATGAGAGATTTTTAATTTGCCCAAAGCATAGATGGACTTTTGATCTAGAAAATGAAGGAAAAGCTGTAGGTGTTGATGCAACTATTAACGCTGTAGATTTAGATGGTGATGGTTCTTAATTAAATTGTCATATAATTCAGATACTCATTTAGTAGTAATACCAACTTATAACGAAATTGACAATATTGAAGAATTTATTTATCAAATATCAAAAATAGATGTTTCTGTTTTAATTGTTGATGATAATTCTCCAGATGGTACGTGGAAAACTGTCGAAGATATTTCTTCAAACAATAATCAAATTTATTTATTAAAACGACATAAAAAACTTGGTTTAGGTTCAGCATATAGAGATGGTTTTAAATGGGGAATAAGGAATGAATATAAATACTTGATTGAAATGGATGCAGATTTTTCACATAAATTCGACGACTTGATAAAAATAATTGAAGCATCTTCAGATTTTGGGCTGGTAATTGGTAGTCGATATATTGATGAAGGCGGAAGTAATGGATGGGATTTTAAGAGAAAAATACTGTCAAGTTTTGCAAACAAATTATCTAAATTTGCTCTAAAAACCAATATAAATGACATGACAAGCGGTTTTCGATGTTATTCAGTTAATGCACTAACAGAAATTAAATATGATACAACAAAATCTGATGGATATGCCTTTCAAGTTGAGATGTCAGTAAGATGTGAAGAAAAAGGAATATCTATAAAAGAAGTGCCTATAATTTTTAATGAAAGAAGACTTGGAAAGTCTAAAATGTCAAAAAAGATTATATTTGAAGCTTTTTCATTTCTTCTAAAAAATGGATTCAAGAGATGGTTAAATATAAAGATAGCTTAATCAAATTCCAAATATTTAGTATTTTTTTGATACCCCTGGTTCCACATTTCAAAATAACAGACAATTTTCAATTTGATGATATCCCAGTTGTTTTATTTTTATTATTTTTTTTCTTAAATTTATATAATAAAAATTTTCAAATTCGTAACTTTAAAGATTCTATTCCGATAATTCTTTTTATATTTTATATAACACTTCAAAACTTACTGATCAATAACGAGTTGATTTTTAGTGACAATTTAAGATTTACTTTTTATTTGATATTGTTATTTACAGTAATGAATATAAAAAATCTAGATTTTCTTAAAAATTATTTCTTTTTTCTTATGTATTTATTATCTATTTTCTCCATATTGTTTTATTTCTTTGAACTTAATCTGGGAATAGATTCTTATAAGTATTGGAAAATTGGATTTAATGAAAATGAGTGGGTATTTACTTCAGGTAGAATGAATGGTTTTCAAGCAGGTGGACCAAATGCTTTTGGTGCTTTACTGGCTTGCCTCACTATTTATTGTGTCAGCTCTAGTGAAAATATTAAAAAATATTCATTTATTTTTCTTGGTATTTTAGGTTGTTTTTTTACTTACAGTAGAGCATCAATTTTTCTATTGATATTTCTATTGATATTTTTTCTAGCAGTCAAAAAAGATATAACAGGAATTTTTATAGTGATATTTACACTGTTAGTAACAGTGAACTTTGGACTAGTTGAGAGATTTACATCTGAAGCTGAAACACAAGGTATTGAAGATAGAATTCAAATGCAAGAAGCAACTATATCTGATATCAGTAATAAAAGTTTTAATGACAATTTGATTGGATACGGATTTAATAATTTTGGAATTGTAAGAGATGAGCTTAAATCTATTGATGACTTTTCTAAAGAATTAAGACCTACAGGTCCACACAATTCTTTTTTATTTATATTATTAAACTATGGTCTAATTGGTTTGTGCCTCTTCTTATATTTATTTCTCAATCCTTTAAAGATATTTTTTCAAAATTTTAAAACTAATATCTTAAAACCAAATTACTTATTTCTTGGATGTTTTACTGTTCTATCGTTTACTGGTGACTTAATTCAAAATCATTCTATATCTGTTTTGTTCTTTTTGCTATTATTTGAATCTTTAGAAAATGAATATTATGAATAAAAAACTTAAAATATTGCACGTTGTTCCAACGCTCAAAAAAGATGGTGCAGAAGTTCAGCTTTCTACATTATTTAAAAATTTTCAACATACAGATATAGATTTATTTACTTTTGATATGTATCCAAATGGTGATTCAGTAATTGATAACTTAAATCAAATAAAAGTAATGACTTCAAAATCTTTTTTTGGGTTTGTTTATTTGAATAATTTAATTCGCAATAATGATTATGATTTTGTACATTCACATTTACCAAAGTCAGATATTATTGTTGGAATAATCTGTAAATTAAACAAAGTTTCCAATCATATAATTTCTGTCCACGCACAATATGGAACAAGAAAAGGTGAAAATAAAATTAAGTATAAGTTAACAGAGAAAATTTGGAAATGGGTTGTGAACAGTTCTTTAGGTGTTATTGCAATTTCAGAAAAAATTAAGACTTGGCTTATAAGCGAAAAAGAGATAAGTGAAGAAATAATATCTGTTATTCATTATGGAGTAGAAATTAAAAATAGAGAAACAAAAATAAGTAATAATAACTCTATAGGAATGGCAGCTAGAATTCTTCCTTGGAAAGGTTGGGATAAAGTTTTAGAAACCGCATTATTTTTAAAACAAAAAGGGGTTCAGTTTAATTTGAAACTTGCAGGCTCAGATGACGAAGGCTATTTGAAAAACATAAAAAACATCATTACTAAATATGATTTAAATGATCAGGTCAAAATTTTCGATCAATTTACAAACATAGAAGATTTTTTTGAAGAAATTGATTTATTTTTATTTTTGTCTGAATCTGAAGGGTTTGGATTGGTAGTATTAGAAGCTATAGAAAATAATGTCGCAGTTGTATGTTCAGACATTAGTCCTTTAAACGAATTTGTGGAAAATGTATCAGGATGCTTAGTAAATAGAGAACAACCAGAAAAAATTGCGGATGTTATTAAGCTTTATTTCGAAGATGGTCAAAAACAATTAAATGTAGTTAAACAAAAACAAAAACAAAATATTATTGATAATTTTTCGATTAAGAAAGCAGCTGAAAAAGTTGAAAAATTTTATATAAATGCAATTAATGTCTAAATTGCATTTATTATTGGATAGTGAATGTTTTGGTTGTTGGAGGAGCGGGCTATGTCGGAGGTGGCATAGTTGATAAACTTAAAGAAAATCATTCTGTAACAGTCTATGACTCTTTGATTTATGAAGAGTCCTATAGAAAAGATGTTAAATTTGTATATGGTGATATTAGAGATCATGAAAAATTACTTGAGCTTCTGAATTCTAATGACGCTGTTATATGGCTCGCAGCTCTAGTTGGTGATGGTGCATGTGCAATTAATCCTGAATTAACTTTTCAAATAAATTCAGAATCTGTAAAGTTTTTAGCAGAAAATTTTAAAAAAAGAATTGTATTTTTATCAACATGTTCTGTATACGGAGCACAAGAAGGAATGCTTAATGAATCTTCTTCAATTAACCCTTTGTCCGAATATGCCTCTTCAAAAGTTCAAGCAGAAGAATATTTACAAAATTCAAATGCAATAATATTTAGATTAGGAACGCTTTTTGGAATAAGTGATGAATTTTCTAGAATCAGATTAGATTTAGTTGTCAATATTTTAGTAACAAAGGCTTTAAGTGAGGGAAAATTAACAGTTTTTGGAGGTGACCAATGGAGACCACTTTTACATGTAAATGATGTTGCTAATGCGATAAACCATACGCTTGAAAATGAAGTGACTGGTGTTTTCAACTTACATTACAAAAATTTCAAGATTATTGATATAGCAAATAAAATAATTGAAAAAGTCCCAACCGCAACAATAGAGACCACACCTATGAAATTTCAGGATGCTAGAAATTATCAAGTAAGTAGTGAAAAGCTTTTTAACGAAACTGGTTTTAGAGCACAAGTTGATTTGAGTACTGGAATAGATGAAGTGTATCAACTAATTTCAAGTAAAAGGATTAAAGATGTTAATCATATTAGATATTCAAATCAGAATTTTTTAGAAAAATATGGGGTGAAATAATGCAGAACATAGCTGAACCTCTTTTGATTGAAAAAGGTGAAGCAAAAGATAATAGAGGTTCTGTTGAATTTTACAATTCTTTAAATCTTGATATGTTTCGAAGACTTTATATTGTTTCAAATCCAGTTGATAGAACAGTAAGGGCGTGGCATGGTCACAAGATTGAATCAAAACTTGTTAAAGTTTTAAAAGGTAAATTTTTAGTTTGTACTGTAAAAATTGATGATTGGGATAATCCAGATAAAAATGCTCTTATAGATGAAATTGAAATGGATCAAGATTCAGGAATTCTTTTTATACCCCCAGGATTTGCAAATGGTGCAATAAATCTTATACCGGATAGTAAAGTTATGTATTTTTCATCTTTATGTCTTGAAGAATCAATAAAAGATGACCATAGGTTCAATTCTAATTTTTGGGACCCTTGGGATAAATATTCACCTGAAATTTATGAGTAGCAAAAAAGTACTAGTCCTGGGTGCTAATGGCATGCTCGGAAAAATGGTGTCTTTACAATTAAAAACGAATGAAGATATTAATGTTTACGTAACCTCAAGAAATCGAAACAAATTTATTGAAAAAAATTTTAATGATAGACATATAATCTATCAAGTAGATTCCGATTACAAAAATAAATTAATAAACCTTCTAAGAGAGTCAGTAGATAAGTTTGATTATATAGTTAATTGCATAGGTGTAATTAAGCCTAAAATAGACGAAACAGACAAAAATTCTGTTCAGAACACGATTTTAATTAATTCTTACTTACCAAATGAGATACAAAAAATAGCATCTCAAGAAGATATACAATTTTTACAGATAGGGACAGACTGTGTATTTTCTGGTGACAAAGGTAATTATTTAGAGACATCATTTATGGATGCTGAAGATTTGTATGGAAAAACAAAAATTATTGGCGAGATAGAATCTACTAATAAATTCTTAATACGCTCAAGTATAATTGGACCTGAGAGCGGTAAAGGTTTTTCATTAATGAATTGGTTCTTAAAGAACACAAATCCGGAGGTTTCTGGTTATAGTGATCATTTATGGAATGGTGTAACTACTTTGAATTTTTCAAAAGTAATTGAAGGAATTATTGTAAATAACAAAAAATATTCTAAAATTTCTCAACATTTAGTTCCAAAGAATACTATTTCTAAAGCAAATCTTCTTGAAGAATTAAAAGTAAATTTTGATAAAGATATCATTATTAATCAAACAAAATCTGAACAAGAAGTAAATAGGACCTTATTAACAAACAATGAAAGTTTTAATCAACAGCTTTGGCAGCTTGCTGGTTACAAAAATGTTCCAACTATAGAAGAAAATATAAATGAACTATACAACTCTGAATTAACTAATGTGATAATGAATTGATATGAAAGACTTAGCAATTGTACTTGGTATAAGACCAGATGTAATTAGGGCAAGTAAAATCCTTAAACTATTAAGTAAACAAAATGAAATAAGTTTTGATTTTATTTGGTCTGGACAACATTATTCAGAAAATATGAAGGATACTTTCTTTAATCAGCTTGACGTACCAAAACCAAATTATGAATTTACTGTAAACAAAAAAAATGATTCAACAATTGTATCTTCAACTATAGAAAATTTGTTTAATCATTTTGAATCCAATGAATATAAAGCTGCTGTTTTTCTGGGGGATACCAATACAGTAATGGGATCAATTGCTGCTGCACAACACAATATACCCGTAGTTCATATTGAAGGTTGCATGAGGTCGTATGATTGGAGAATGCCTGAAGAAAAATACAGAACAGTAATCGATCATCTTTCAGATAGAATATATGCTTATCTAGAAAGTTACAAATTACAAGGTCTGCGTGAAGGTATAAGTGAAAATATAATAAAGGTAACGGGGAATCCAATTGTTGATATCATCAATGAAAATTTGAAGTTTTTTGATACTGGTTCTAAATATTTAAAGAATGAAATTTTAGATTTAACTGAAGATAATTTTGTATTAGTAACGTGTCATAGGAGAGAAAATATTCTTAATGAATATAGTTTTAAGAAAATTATCTCTTTATTAAATAATATAGAAAATTCAAATGTAATTTTTCCAATGGGATATAAAACTCAAGAAATTTTAAATAAATCTGGGATATTGTTGAATAATAATGTTAAAGTTCTGGATCCTATTGGTTACCTTGAGTTTATGTTTTTGCTAAAAAACTCAAAATTTGTTGCTACTGATTCTGGAACTGTTGTTGAAGAAGCCTGCATATTGAATGTGCCTTCAATTCAAATGAGATACTCTACTGAAAGGCCTGAAGTGTACGATGTAAAAGCCTCTATTAAATTTGATCCGACTAAAAGCTCAACTAACAATGAAGATATTCTTTCATCAGTTAACAATTTAAAAAGAGGCTGGGACAACCCCTTCGGTGATGGTAATTCTTCAGAATTAATAGTCAGTGATTTAATTGAATTAAGTAAAACCAATAATTTTAAAAAACACAATCCTTCAGATTATTCATTTGATACAAGTAGGTCATTTAAGGAATGAACCGAATATTATTTCATTCTCTAACAATTCCTCCTGATCAAGTTTCCACAGGAAAACTAGTTGCAGAGATTGCATCAAAATTTAAAGAAAAAAATATAAATATTGAGATACTCGCCTCAATGCCTCAATATAGATTTGATTCATCTGATTTTACCAATGAAGGATTTAAGAAAATTAGTGAAAATGTGTTTGTTTCAACCTATAAAGGTGTAAAAATTACACATTTATCTTCATCGAAAAGATCATTTAGTAGGGTAAAAAGATTTAGTCAGTGGATTAGCTATCACTTAAAATCTATATTGTACTTAACTAAAAATAGAAAAAATTTTGATACTATATATATATTTAGCTACCCTCCAACAATGAATTTGATAGCAATATATAGTAAGAAAATTCTCAAGAAAAAAACAATTTACTCAATATGGGAACTGTATCCTGAAATTGCTCAGAAACTTAATGAGCTAAATTCAAATCTTTTACTAGGTTTATTTAAAAAAGTAGATAACTTTTGTTTAAAAGTTATTGACTCAGTTGTTGTTAACTCCGAACAACTTAAAGAATATTTAATAAGAAAAAGAAATATCGATGATAAAAAAATAAGCGTTATATATCACTTTGCTAATGAAATTGAAACTCCTAAAAGTGAAAAACTAACAAAGGAAATCATGTACGCTGGAAATGTTGGAACACCCCAAAATCTTGAATCATTTATAAATATATTTTCTTCTTCTAAAAAAGATTACAAATTGATGATATATGGTAGTGGTAGTCAGTTTGATAAAATTTCTGATTACCAATCAGAAAATCTTATTGTCAATTCCTTTATTCATAGAGATGAGTTGATTAAACAAACAAAAGATATTCCATTTGCACTAGTTTCATTATCTCCAAAAATTACTATAGAAGGATTTCCAGGAAAAACATTTGATTATTTAAAAATGAACAAAATTTTAATTGGATATTCAAATCCAGAATCAAGCCTTGCAAATTTTATTGAGCAGCATAATGTAGATGCAAAAGTTGTTCAGCAGATATATCAAAATATAACTTATGTAAATAATAAATTTGCCAATATTGATATTGTTTCTCAACAATATATTGAACTTGCTTAATTTGCACCTTTTCTTTTAAGAACAGACGAAATAGTTTTAATTATTATTTTTAAGTCGTTACTAATTGAATACGAATCAATATACTTTAAATCCCAATAAAGTCGCTCTTGTAAGCTTAAATCTAATCTTCCTTGAACTTGAGCTAGCCCAGTGATTCCTGGTAAAACAGAATTTCTTTTTTCATTATATGTTCCATACAATTCTGATTCGTAGTCAACTAGAGGTCTAGGACCTACCAAAGACATATCTCCATTTATTACATTTAGTACATTAGGAAGTTCATCTAGTGATGTTTTTCTTAGGAAACGACCAACAGCTGTAATACGATCATCATTTTCGATTCTAATTGGCTCTAGTGGAGAGTTGTTAGGTTTAATTGACTTACCTTTAGCTAAGTCAAGATAATGTGATTTATGAAAATCTTCTTCTGCAGTTGTTTCCATTGTTCTAAATTTATAAAGTTTAAATAATTTGTTATTTTTCCCAACTCTATTTTGTACGAAAAAAATTGGACTACCTTGTTTTAAGAGCAAAACAAAAGAAATCAATATTGCAAACGTCAGTAAAATTGGGCTAAAAATTAGCACTATTGCTATATCAAATAGTCTTTTCAACATCATTTCTATCATAAACTATATAAATTAATGTTAATCAATTAAATAAATTCAACATTAAAGTTAAATTGATGTGTGGAATAGCTGGAATTTTTCTAAGGTAGATTATGTAAATGATAATGTTACATTAATCCATACCCGTTTATCAATTATTGATCTTGATCAGCGTTCAAATCAACCAATGTACTCAAAAGACAAAAGATATTCGATTGTATTTAATGGTGAAATTTATAATTATAAAGAGATCCGCAAAAAACTTGAACAAAAAGGTTCGCATTTCTATACAGATGGCGATACAGAGGTATTACTTGAAGGTTTTATCCACTATGGAAGCAATATTCTTGATTTGCTGAGAGGTCAATTTGCATTTGCTATTTACGACTCTCTTGAAGGATCATTTTTTCTAGCAAGAGATAGAGTGGGTATAAAACCTCTATATTTTTCATTAATTGATGAAGTATTTATATTTAGTTCAGAATTAAAAGCTATAGAAAAATCAGGAGTTTTTCAATTTAACGCTGATTATGATTCGTATATTTCCTACTTAAGACATTTAGCAGTACCAACAAGTAAAACAGGTAATAAAAATATTTCAAAATTAGAACCAGGCCAGTATTTGTTAGTAAATAGAGATAAAAGTATTACAAAAAATAAATACTGGGACCCATTTTCTTTTGAAGTAGATCATTCAATTACTGAAAAGGAAGCAATATCAAAAGTTGAAGAGTTATTATTTGAATCTGTTGAGTATAGAAAAGTAAGTGATGTTGAAGTCGGTTTATTTTTATCAGGTGGTTTAGATTCATCTTTAATAGGAAAAATTATGAGTATAGATACAAATTCAGATATTAAGAGTTTCAATATTGATTATGAAGACCATTTTCATGGATATGAAGGAGAAGTCGATGAAGCAAGATTTGCAGCTTCTAACATAGGTGTGAATCTTATTGAAGATAAAATAAAATATTCAGATTTTAAAGACATTATCGACAATTACTCTTTCTATCAAGATGATTTAATTGGAGATGAAGTTGGGATTCCTTTATATTTCCTGGGTAAATCTTCAAACGAAAATGGAATAAAAGTTGTCCAAGTTGGTGAAGGGGCAGATGAGTTATTTTATGGATATGATCATTGGCTAAGATTTATGAAACTAAATAGTTTTGTAAGGCCAATAACAAAATCCAGATCAAATAGCTTTAACTTTAAAAGTCATAGGGGCAATATGTTGTCAAATATATTACTCAATAGAACTTCTTTTGCTGGAGGCGCTTTAGGTTTTAATTTGCCAGAAATTGATAATCTATTAGTTGATGGAATAACTGAAGAATATAATTTAGTTAATTTTGTCGACAATAAATGGGATGAATATTTTTCAAATAAAAAATCATACTTGTCAAAATGGATGACTCTTATAGATCTTCAAATTAGGTTACCCGAACTACTTTTGATGAGAATGGATAAGTTAGTAATGCAATCATCAATTGAAGCTAGGGTACCTTTTCTTGATCACAAACTAATTGAATTTGTACTTTCTATTCCTGAGAATATTATTTTTAATAAAAACACCACAAAGCCACTATTAAAAAAAGTTGCCGCAAATCATATTCCAAATTCTATTTTTAATAGAAAAAAACAGGGTTTTCGAGCACCTGTAGGGGAATGGATTAGAAAAGATGAAAACTATTTTTATGAGGCAATTAAAGAATTTAATTCTATGACTAATCTATTTGATCAAAAGTATTTAGATCAAATAATTTCAGGACAAGATTTTCAAAAAAAATGGTATCTAGCTAATTTAGCAAAATGGCATATAAGTAGGAGTGTAAGTAGATGAAAGATTGGAAAAAAAATACTTTTTATATATCCGTTATGCAGCTAACCCTTTTAATAGTTAATTTCTTTTTAATTACCATCATAAGCCGTGAATACGGTCCAGAGATTTATGGAGAGTATGCATCTTCAAAAAGCCTCTCAGTATTAATTGGAACTGCAATTGCCATGTCTTTGGCTTTAGTAGTAACAAAGGCTTTAGCTCAAAATAATGAAGATTCAAAGCTTATGTTTGTTAATTCTTACTTCATAATTATTAGAAATTTTTTAATTACATTAGCGATTCTATTTCCTGTAACTTTTTTATTTCAAAGAGATTTTTCTATGACGGCATTATTTTTAATGGGGTTTGTATTTAATGAATTAATTCATGTTGCGTTAGCTTTTTTCCAAGCAAAAGGAGATTTTGTAACCAGCTCAAAACAAATATTTGTTAGGACAGTACTTTATGGAATAGGTGCATGGATTATAGTTTTTCAAGGGTTTTCAATAATCTCCTTAATAATTTTTCAAGTATTTATGTTAGGTTTATTTTTTGCAATCGCTCATTTTTCAATTCCAAAGAATGAAAAATTATTTGAAACTAAATTTACGCCAAATGTTAAAAATAAATTACAAAAATCTGGAAAAAAAATGGTTATGACAACATTTTCAAGTGCATTAATTTCTGAACTTGACATAGTACTTTTAGGATTATTTTATTCTGGGCCTGTTTTAGGCGTACTAGCTTGGTCTAGAAGAATTTTAGAAATTATTTTTCAGCTATTAGCAGCCAGTTTAGATATTCTATTTCCAGAACTTTCAAAAGCTAATGAAAAAAGTGAAGTAAAACTTATTAGGTATAGATTAATAAAGGTATTTTTTGTATCTTTTCTAATTCCCATTTCATATTTTCTATTTAAAGATTTTGGAAATATTATATTTATAACTTTACTTGGGCAAGAGTTTGATATGGTATCGGAATATACATATCAGATATTGTTTTGTATACCTTTAATGGTTTGGTCCAGGATAAATATTATTTTTTCAAGAGCACTTAATTTTGAAATTAATTTAACAAAAACCGTAATATTTGGGGCAATACTTTCTTATGTTACATATTTTGTAATGCACAGTATTGGAAACAATCCCGCAGTTTTATCAATTATTATTTCTCAGATCCTTATTGCTGGATTGACTACTTATAGTTTTAGAAGGTCATATGGCTAACTTTAAAACGCTACTCAAAAGATTTAAATATAATACAAGATATTTAATAAAATCTAATGTCAAGATCCCATCAAATTTTAGAATATTAAAAAGAAGAAATACTCAATTTCAACATTTTCTTTTAAGTGAATGCATAAATACTATGAATCGGAATATGAAGATTGATTTGAATGATAAAGTTCAAATATTTGGTAAATTTTCAGATAAATATGAAATTTCAAATGATATATTTACAGATTTTGAATTTTCTAACAGAAATTTAAAACCAGCTTTTTTTGATATTGCAGACGTAAAGGTTCCTTATGAAGCGTCAAGATTACAATATTTACAAAAAGCACAATCTGGAAAAATCGATGTTAATAAATTTCCTTTAATTTATTGGAGCAGCCCCATGGACGTTGCAATAAGGAACATTAATTTAATATTTCATTTATTTAATATTGAGTCTGAAACTAAAACTGCTGAAATATTGGGTAATAATAAAGATTTGATAGTTTCTTATATAAGTCAGCATTACGAATTTATAACAAATAATTTAGAAAATACTGGTAATGTTGTTGGAAATCATTATCTAATTGAACTTACTTCAATTTTGCTAACAATAGCCTCTTTTAATTTTGAAAGTGACACTGAAGAATGGCAATATTATCAGAATGAATTGTTATCTGAGTTGAATAATCAATTTTATAAAGATGGAACTAACTTTGAAGGATCTTCCCATTATTCTGCTTTTGTAACGGAAGCACTTATTATTTGTAGGCTTTCAATTGAAGAAATGGATAAAAACTCAGAGATTCTTCCTAGAATTGATGAAATTATTAAATCAAACTATATTCTTTTATCTAAATTAATGAATAAAGGTGAATTATCTCAAATTGGTGATAATGATTCTGGGAGGTTATTTTATTCTGCATTTGATGAAGATGCACCTCTTAAAATGAATTGGTTATTTGAAATAATTAGAAAAATTTATAAAAAACCTAATTTTGATATAGAAGAAGAAAAATTTGAATATGAAATCAATTCTACAATACCGTCCCTCAGCAACTTTCAAAAAGTAACTCATAAACAAATAAAAGTATTTTCCCAAGATTATCAAAGTTATTGTTTTGAAGACTTTGGCATATTTATATGGAGAAATGATAATGAGTATTTCAGTATTAGGTGCGGTCCAATTGGTCAAAATGGAATTGGCGGACATTCACATTATGATCAGCTTTCAATTGAGTGTTATACAAATGATTATTGGATAGCAAGAGATCCCGGTACAGGTACATATACTGACGATATTCATACTAGAAATCAATTTCGTTCACTTGAATACCACTGGGGACCAAAACTAAAAGTCAAAATTCCTAAAGAAGATGAATTCGATTGTTTTAAGTTAAATTATATGGGTGATGGCAAAGTGCTAAAATTCGATAAATTTAATTTTTTAGGTTTTGCAGATTTTTACGGAAAAAGAATTTATCGAAAAATATCTTTTAATGATGGCGTGGTAAGTATTGAAGATTTTTCTAATGATGTTGAATTAGAAGAATATACTTCATGGGGTGAACAGCAAAATGGAATTAAAGCTAGGTTTTCTAATGGATATAAGAGGATAAATTGAAAGTACAATATTCAAAACTGTTACTTTTTTCAATATCACTATTCCTTGTCTTCGAAGGTCTTGATGCTTATTCACTAAATAATATTCCAATTTATTGGCTTGGGGTTTCATTTTTGTTGTTGGTTTTCATAGGTTTACATTTTTTAGGATTTAAGGCCTCAAGTTTTAATTTTGTATCAGTAAGAAACTGGGTTTTTTATGGAATTTCAATAACCTTAATTCAATCAATTTTTAATGATATTGTTCTACCAAAATATGCAAGCACAACGTATGTGCAATATATAAGCCTTAGACTTTTGAGACTCTTGTTTTTTCTAGTAGTTATTTATTGTATTGATTACATTCTTAAAAAATATAGTTTTGAATATATATTAAGTTTCTTTTTAGTAGCTAGTTTGCTTATATCAACTCTATCTTTAATAAGTTATTTCTCTTATATATATGGCTATAGTGACTTTCCTAGAACAAGACCCGGATCTGGTGGTTGGACCCAACCCATTGAAAGGGCATGTAATATTTTAAGAAATTATGGAACTTTTAGGGAGCCTAGTTTTTTGGCAATATGGACTGTTCCTTTTTTACCATATTTTTTTTATATGGGTAAAACTAAGAAAATTTGGTACGTTTTATCTGTAATCCCTATATTAAGCATTGTTTTAAGCAGAAGCCTTACAGGTGTAATTGCTTTTTTACTTGCATCTTCCATCGTTTTGCTCATAATTATTTTAATTCATAGAAAAGTGGAACTTAACTTGGTTGCTCTAATTGGAATGTTTATTTTTGTAATTTTTACCTCTAGTGTCTTTTCATTTCAATTTCCACCAGATGAAAATTATTGCTCTGGGTTAGGTAATGATTGCGTTTGTTATACAGAAGATAAATTAGATGAACTAAAAAGTTCAACCAATATCTCAGAAGCTACTTTTGGCAGGTTTCAAGAGATAGCCTCTCAGGGCCTCGATGCTTTTTCTAATACAGCTTTTTTGTTAGAATATATACAAAATCAAGGCTTTTCTGTCTTTGGAGACGGTTATGGGTACTCCAATATTACTTTTTCGTATGCTGCTGATGAAGCCACAAAAAAATTACAAGATAATCAAATAATTTATAGAAACCCAGGTCAAGTTGTTTCGTTCAACAACCTATATGCTAATATCTTAATGTCAACAGGGCTAGTTGGACTTTTATGGTTTCTTTATATATTGATTGATGTATTTAGGAGATTAGTTTTTAGAAATGTACCTATTCAGCCTTATGTGTTGATAAGTTTTATTTCAATTTTGTTTATATATTCTTATCAAGCTGAAGAAATAGCAGCTCACTTGGCAATTGCAATTGCTTTTGCCCTTAATTTGCAAAAAAATGAAAAATAAAAAAATTTTAATTGTATCTCACCAATTTTTACCTTTCATAAGTCCAAGAACAACTAGATGGAATTTGTTGATTGATGAGTTAATTAAAAGAGGAAATGAAGTAACGGTATTGTCAGGAACCAACCCTGAAAATATGGAAAAGAATTATGAGATTTTATACTTTGGAAATAAACAAATATCATCAAGCATTAGCAAAGTTAGGCTGAATTCTCAAGATTCATCAAACAATATTCTTAAAAAAACTACTTATTCAGTACTAAAGAAAATTTACCGATTTTTGTTTAAAACATTTTCTTGGCCAGATTATGCAATGTTTTGGGTTTTTACTATTTTAAAAAATAGAGAACGTATTGAAAACAATTATGACATAATAATTTCAGTTAGCCTTCCTTTTACTTCTCATTTATGTGCTTATTTAATACAAAAGAGAATACAAGCAGATTGGTATATGGATATTGGTGATCCTTTTTCTTTAAAAACTAACTCACCAGAAAATAATAAATTTATTTATTTCTATTTAAATAAATTTTATGAAAGAAAATTTTACCAAAGAGCCTCAAAAATTATATTTACACACAACGAAGTAGCTGAACTTCATCAAACAAAATTTAAGATTGACCAATCAAAAATCGTCATAGGATATCCAGTTGCTTTGGTAAATGAAGAATATGTAAAAATTTCACAGAACTTTAACTATAAAATTAAACCATTAAAAATTGGATATTTTGGAGCATTTACTAATTCAGTTAGGGAACCTAAAAATTACATAAATAGTATTGCAAATATTTACGATGATCATATTGACCATGAATGGTATATTAATAAAGAATCAAAAAAACTATTCTCATCTGTAAAAAACCTTTCCAAACATCAATTTTTTGATATTGTGCCTAGAAAAGATGCTATTGAAATTATGATTAAAAAAATACATATTTTACTGTCTATTGGCAATCTAAATAAATACCAAATGCCAAGTAAAGTAATTGAGTATTTATCTTTAGGAAAGCCCGTTTTACATTTCGCAGAAATTGAAGATGATCCTCTTTATAATTTTGAAGAACTATTTGATAACTTGATGATAATTAATAACAAAACTACTAAAAATGAACTAGAGGTCTATTTTGACAATATAAAGGAAAAAGGACCTACAATAAATTTAGATAATTTAATAAAGAAATTTTCCGCATCAAAATTAATAGATGATTTAATCTAAAATCCAGTCCTCAATATATATT
>LULJ01000157.1_pt1 | contig 56336 bp, 46 predicted proteins | sample 728171 | NCBI WGS metagenome assembly LULJ01 (sample SAMN03860292, study PRJNA289734) | marine metagenome | biome: seawater column; feature: ocean; material: water; isolation source: Red Sea water column Station 169 - depth 25m | place: Saudi Arabia: Red Sea | collected 2011-10-15 | depth 25 m
GAACTGACCTACACCAACCGCGAGTTCACGGGCGAGGAAGCGCTGGGCCTCGGCTTCGCCCAGGGCAAGTCGATGCTCTGGAACAAGCCCTTCCTCGATGCCAATGGCGGCATCGCCGCGCTCGGTGCCGAGATCGCGGAGGATGCGGCATCGACCAAGCTCGTGCGCGCGGCGGGCAAGCACGTCCATCTTGTCGGCCAGCCCTTCGAGCAGCCGCTGGGACCGCGCCGCCTGGCTGACGCCGTGCAGCGCCAGTTCCGCTGGGCGCGGCTGCGGCGGGGCGTGATTTGCTGGGTGAGAAACGCGACGCGGAAGCGGTCGATGCGGAGGAAGGCCTGCGCCGGATCGGCGACCGGGTCGACCCGCTGACCGGCGCCGTGGGCATCGAGGCGCCCGTCGCCGGCGGCGTTTCGCCGCTGCTGCGCGCGGTCGTCGAAACCGCAAAGAAAAGGAAGCAGAAGAAATGAAATATCTTGGAGCAATGATTTTCGCGCTCGCGCTTGCCGCGCCCGCTGCGGCGCAGACCGGTCCCGCGACCGACCTGTTCGCCTTTTCGCAAGGGGCGCGGCTGGTGCAGGTTCCGGACGACGCCGAATTTACGGCGATGGACAGCAGCCCGCTCAACCTGATCGACGGATCGGCGACGACCGACTGGACGGGCGAAGCGGGGCGGCCCGCCGTGTTCGTGCTCGAACTGGCGGAGCGAACCGAATTGTCGCGCATCGCCTTTGACACCGCCTTCCTCAATCGCGACGAAAAGTCGCCGCACGCGATCCGCGTCGAACTGTCCGACACATCGGCGCGCAGCGGCTTCGTGCCGATCCTGGCGGCCGATCTGAAGATGAAGAAGGATGGTCAGAGCTTCGGCTTCGACCCCGAACATCGCCCCGTCGGCCGCTGGGTGCGGCTGACGATCGCGAGCAATTATGGGGACGATTATACCGATTTCACCGGCTTTCACGGCTATGGTCGCCAGCTCACCGCCACCGCGGCGCTGCCCGATGTCACCGGACGCTATGAAGGATGGAGCGGCTGGGGCACGCTCAACCTGACGCAGAGCGGCGATACGGTAACCGGCTGTTACGAATATCAGGGGGGGCGCGTCACCGGCCGGGTCGACGGCCGGGTGTTGACGCTCGACATGGTGGAGACGGGCCCCGACGGCGCGCCGCGGCGCCTGCGCGGTTATTTCGGGCTGACCCCCGACGGTGGCAAGCTGATCGGCTTTGCACGCGGCCTCACCGAGTCCGACCGCCTTGGCTATGCGACCTATATGAGCGCGGACCGGCGGGCGAACCGCCCCGGCGCATGCCGCTGACATCATTTGCGAACGAAAGGATTTTGGGGATGAGCAGATCGATCATGCTGGTTGCCGTCGCGGCGTCGCTGACGCTTGCAGGATGTGGCGGCGAAGCGGCGGACAAGGGCGATGGCGCGGGTACGGCTTCGTCGGCTGCGGCGAAGAGCGGGACGGCGCCGCCGCACGACTGGAATGCCGCCGACGCCTGCACCGTAGTCGACCCTTGGACAGGCGGTCACCGAAACCCGGCTCGGCAATGTCAGCCAAAGCGACGGCGCGACCGCGGTCACCTCCGAATGCAGCTATCAGCTTGCCGATGGCGGTTCGGCCACCCTGATGCTGCGCTGGTCGCCCATCGGCGACAATAGCGAAGGATCGATCAACCTGACCCGTAATGGCCTGGAGCAGACGCTCAAGGGTTTTGGCGGTCATGTCGAGACGATCGACGGGCTCGGCAAGGCGGCCTTTTGGGCTGGGATGATCAAATCGCTCAATGTCTTCATCGGCGAGGATAAATTCGCGATCATCACGGTGCCGGCAAGCGAGGCGTCCAGGGAACAGGCCGTGGCGCTCGCACGCAAACTTGGTGCTTGACGACCGCCGCGCGGCGGTGCTGCTTCGTACCGAAGCGTGATGATGCGTCGGGGGAGGGGCGATATGGTACGGCAGCCGAGCCGGTCCGAATGGAGCCATATTCAGGCGCTGTTCGCCGAATTGATCGATCTCGACCCCGCGGCGCAGGAGCACCGGCTGGCGGCGGAGGACGACTTCATTAGCGGACAGTTGCGGGCGTTGCTCGCCGCGTCGCGCCATTCGGGGATATTGGACGGCGCGGCGCCGTCGTCGTTCGAAACCGCCCCGCGCCGCGCGTACAGCTCGCTTTCCGAAGGCGCCGTCATCGGCGGCTTCACCATCGACCGCCTGATCGGGCGCGGCGGGATGGGCGAGGTCTATGCCGCGCATCGCAGCGACAGGATGTTCGACCAGCAGGTGGCGATCAAGCTGCTACGTCCCGAATCGGTTGCGCACAGCGAGTTGTTCGACCGCGAACGCCGCCTGCTCGCCGGACTCGAGCATCCGGGGATTGCGCGGCTGATCGACGGCGGTGTCGCCCCCGACGGGCGGCCCTATATGGCGATGGAATATGTGACCGGCGAGCCGATCGACGCGTGGTGCCGGACCCATGACGCCGATCTGGCGACGCGATTGCGGCTGTTCTGCGATGTCTGCGAGGCGGTGGCCTATGCGCACAGCCACCTGATCGTCCACCGCGACCTCAAGCCGTCGAACATATTGGTCGATAGCGACGGCCGCGCGCGGCTGCTCGATTTCGGCATTGCGCGCCTTGTGGAGATCGAAGGCGAGAGCGAGGCACTAACCACGATCGCGCTGATGACCCCCGATTATGCGGCGCCCGAACAACTCGGAAATGCCGCCCCGACCGTTGCCACCGACGTCTATGCGCTGGGCGTATTGTTGTTCGAACTGCTTACCGGTCGCAGCCCGTGGCGCGAGCCGGGGTCGGCGCTGCCGTCGGTGATCCGGCGTATCCTGAACGACGATCCGCCCTTGCCCAGCGCGCTCGTGCCGCCCGGCTATCCGTTTGGTCGGCGCGAGGTCGCGGGCGATCTTGACGCGATCGTGCTCAAGGCGATGCGCCGCGCGCCGCAGGACCGTTATCGCGGCGTTGGCGAGCTGGTCGACGATGTCCGCAGTCATATGGCCCTGCGCCCCGTTGCGGCGCGTTCGGGTTCGGCGGGCTATACGATCGGGCGCTACCTGCGCCGGCACCGCGTCGCGACGGCAGCGGCAGCCGCAGCGCTCCTTGCCATCGTGGCAGGCGGCGGTGCGGCGGCGTGGCAGGCGCGTCAGACGGCGATCGAGCGCGACGTCGCCTTGGCCGAAGCGCGGCGATCGGAATCGATCAACCGCATGCTGACCGTCATGTTCCGCGACACTGCCAGCAGCGCAGTCGGCGAAGAGGCCACGGTCAAGCAGATGCTCGATCAGACGGCGGCGCAACTCGTCGCATCGGTCGACAGGAGCGCCAAATCGGCAACGCTGATTACGACGCTCGCCGATCTGTACGTCAATCTGGAGGACGCGGCGGGCGCCGACGCGCTGCTCAGTCAGGCGCTTGCGCGCGGGATCGGCGCGGGCGATCCGGTTGCGACCGCAGAGATCAAGCTTCGCCTCGCCTCGACCGCCGCGGCGATGGGACGGACCGATGACATGGCGCCGTTGCTCGATTCGGCCGATGCCGTCTTTGCTGCCGACCCGGCGCGTTTCCGCAAGGAACGGCTCGAAAGCATGAGCGGCCGGGCGCAGCTCGCCCGGCGCAAGGGCGATTACGACACGGCGATCCGGTTGCTGCAATCGAGCCTGCCCGACGCCGACCGCGTCTATGCCGAGGATCATCGTGAACTGCTGACCCGATACAACAACCTGCTCGTCTATATGGTCGAGGCGAACCGGCTCGATGCGATGCCCGCGGTCTTTGCCGCCGCCGACGCGGCGCTCGCACGGACGGGGCAACAGGGCAGCGCACAGGGGCTGGCGATCGAGCAATTGAAGGGCGTGCGGCTGATGAAGCTCGACCGGCTGGCCGAGGCCGAGCGCCTGTTCCGCGGCGTCGCCGACCGGCGCCGCGCGGTGTTCGGCAAATCGGCGGCGCTGGCGGTCGATCTGCTGCAACTGGGGCGCGCCGAACTGGCGCTGGGGAAATTTGCCGCAGCGCGCGATGTTCTTGGCGAAGCGCGGCCGATGGCGATCGATAATCTTGGCCCCGATGCGGTGCCGACGCTCGTCATCACGCTGGGCCTTGCCGAAGCCTTGGCCGAGGCGGACGACACCGGGCGGGCCGAAGCGCTGCTTGCCGAAGCCGCGCCGCGGATCGCCGCGATGGGACCGGTCGGCCTGCCGCAGGGGATTGCGGCGCGGACGCGGGCGATCATCCGTCTGAAACAGGGGCGGACAGCCGAGGCGCGGCGCGAGGCCGACCGGTCGGAGCAGATATTCAGGACGCTCGGCGCGCCGGGCGAATCCTATCTCAAATCCTTCGCGGCATTGCGCCGGCGTCTGGCAGCCTAGCCCGCGTCCATTTCCTTGTGCACCCAGGCCCGCGCCTGGAGCCACCAGCGGCGCACCGTCCGGTCGCTGACGCCCAGGACCTTTGCGGTCTCCTCTTCGGTCATCCCGGCGAAGAAGCGGCAGTCGATCAGTTGCGCGAGATTGGGGTCGAGGCGCGCCAGCCGTTGCAACGCCTCACCCAGCCGCACGACCTCCTCGTCCTCGGGCGCCGCCGCGGCGAGCGAATCGAGGCTTTCGGTAAAGGCATAGTCGCCCGCGCCACGCTTCGCCGTCATGCGGGCGCGCGCGGCGTCGATCAAGATGTGGCGGATGGCGGTCGCCGCGCAGCCGAGGAAGTGGCGTTCGCTTTCCCAGTCGTTGCGTTTGCTCAGTTTCAGATAGGCTTCCGAAACCAGCGCCGTCGTTTGCAGTGTCTGTCCGCCGCCCGCGCGATAATGTTCGCGGCGCGCGATGATCTTGAGTTCGTCATACAGCGTGGCGATGAGCGCGTCGGCGTCGCCGTCGATGCTGCCCGCACGACCCGGTTCCTCGTTGATCGCCCATCTCCCCGCATGACGCGCCATGTGGCACGCACCCTAGATGCCTGATTTATTTGCGGTCGGCGAGATAATTTCCGCTTTTTCGGAGGCGAAGCCTGTCCGGATCGGGCGACCATTCCCGTCTTTCCAAATGCTGCACCCGCGGCGCCGCGTTCGGCGGCGTCGACGAGGTGACCGCAAACAAGGCGCCACCAAAGGTCGTCGCGAGGGGTCGCCCGGAAACCGATCGGCATTGCGCCGATCCATAAGGAAAGATCGATATGAAACGCATGATCACCCTCATTGGCGCGACCGCGCCCCTTGCGATCCTTGCTGCCGTCGGCGCCGCGCCGAACGCCTATGCACAGGCGACCGTCCCGTGCGTTCAGAACGCTGGCGCCGATGGCATTCTCGGCACGCCCGACGACCCCGAAAATACGCTGGAGTGCGGGCTTGGCGCCGAAGCTTCGGCGCCGGGCGCCACCGCTTATGGAAGCGGGGCCAAGGCGACGGCCAACGAAGCCATGGCGGTCGGCTTCATCGCCGCTGCCGAAGAAACGCGCTCGACCGCTATCGGCACGGGCAGCAGCGCGACCGCGGACCAATCGGTTGCGCTGGGCTGGGGATCGGTCGCGGACCGCGGCGCGACCGTATCGGTCGGTAACGCCGGCCTCCAGCGCCAGATCACCAATGTCGCGGCAGGGACGCTGGTGTCCGACGCCGTCAATGTGGGGCAATTGAATACCGCCATGGGTGCCGCGGCGCTGACCGCGATCGCCAACTCGGCGGTGCGCAGAGGCACCAGCGGCGATAGCAGCCTGCAAAGCGACGGCAGCACCGCAAGCGGCAATGGCGCCGTCGCGCTGGGACAGGGACAGACTGCCACCGGCAACGGCGCCGTCGCGATCGGCGATCCGAACGTTGCGACCGGGACGGGCGCTGTAGCGATCGGCGCCGACAATCAGGCGATCGGCGACGGCGCTGTCGCCTTGGGCAACGCCTCCAACGCCTTTGGCTTGTCGGCCATCGCCATCGGCAACAATGCGAATGCGCTGGCCGATGGCAGCATCGCCATTGGTCGTGACACGATCGCGTCGCCGGCATCGGTGGCGATCGGCGCCAACGCCGCGGCAGGCGGGCAAAATGCGACCGCAGTCGGTCGCGACAGCCTTGCCAGCGGCCTTGCAAGCGCCGCTTTCGGCCAGGGCGCGGCTGCCGGGGGCGATTTCTCGACTGCCACCGGCTATGGCGCGCGCGCGATCAAGGAGGGTGACACGGCGACGGGGTCCGGGGCCTTCGCCAATGGCGGCTATTCGGTCGCCTTGGGCGTGAACAGTCAGACCACGGCCCTCGGGGCGACGGCACTGGGTGTGAACGCGAAAGCCTCGGGTGCAGACTCGGTTGCGATCGGCTCCAGCTCGGTTGCCGATGAAGCGAATACCGTGTCGGTCGGCTCGGCGGGCTTTCAGCGGCGTATCGTGAACGTCGCCGCGGGCACCGCGGCGACCGATGCGGCAAATGTCGGTCAGGTCCAGACGGTCGCGACCGCCGCTGCCGCAGCACAGAGCACCGCCGATGCTGCCGTGTCGCGAAATGTGGTCCAGGATACGCAAATCGCTGCGATCCAGACGGTGAACAGCATGCAGGACAATCGGCTGATGTCGCTGGAAAGCATGGCCGGAACCGCGCTTCCCGCGCTCCAGTCGCTCGCCGCGACGCACAGTGCGCAGATCAGCGATCTTTATGCGATCACCGACCGCGACCGCCGCGAGGCGCAGCGCGGAACCGCCGCCGCGGTTGCGCTCGTCCCCGCGCCGATGCCGTCGGAACCGGGCAAGACAAGCTACACCTTCAACCTCGCCACCTTCCGCGGCGAACAGGCGGTGGGCGCTTCGATTGCGCACCGGTTCGGTACCGACAACCCCTTCGCCTTCACGGCAGGCGTGTCCTATGCAGGGAGCCGGAATACGGCGGCGCGCGTCGGCATCGCCGGCGAATTCTAACCTGATACCGGCAGGAGGGGGCAGCTCGAAGCGCGCACCCTCCTGCCGCCTCGTCTGCGCTGGGCCCCGACCCTAAAAGGCGATGCCCTGGCGGGACAGCGTTGCCAGCTTTTGCTTCACGAAGGCGGGGTTGGGCGACGCGACGATCGTGCCGTCGGCGAACAGCGCCGTCGGTTTCGATCCCCCGAACATGCCGCTCAACGTCTCGAAATAGCGACGGTCGTAGCGACAGCTTCGCGATGCCCGCGGGGGGAGGGTGCCGGTGCAGCGCGTCCCGGCGGCGGCAAGGGCGGCCTCCAGCTTCTTCGAAAAGGGACAGTCATAGGCGGATAGCAGCAGCATGCGGAGCGGGCCGTTTCCGCCCCGCTGGATCAGATCCGAATAGCGGATCTGGTCGCGCCAGCGCAGCACCAGTGCGCCCCATTCGGACCCCGAAAGCGGCGCCCCCGTGTCGCCGTGCTGCGCGCCGAGCTTGCCGTTGTTGAAGCTGTATTCGCCATCGCGCGTCACCAGTATCGGCGCGGTTTCGCGCGGCGAATAGGGGATGGGGCGATCGATCTGATATAATCCCGCAAAGGGTGTCGCGACAAAGCGTTCATTATACAGACGCTGCAGCGTTTCGATGTCGGCGCGCTGCGTCGCGGCGGGCGATGCAGTTTCCGCGGCCGCCGGCGCGGTCGCGGTCAGCATGGCGCAAAGGCCGGCGAGGGTCAGGACGGCAATTTGGCGCATAAGGATCATCCCTGCGAATAGCGGAAATGGGGAGGGCAGGCGGGATATTGGCGCTTGCTGTTGCGCACGGGCTGGAAGCCGGGGATGCAGCGGCTCATGTTCGGCATGAGAGCGGCGTTGTAGCGGCCGTCCGACTGGAACACCCAGAAGTTGAGGAAATGATCGCTCGGCGGATTGAAAAACAGATAGTTACGGATCGTCTTTGCGTCGCCATAGGACTGCCCCGGCGCCAGCGTGATACTGCCGTGATCGCTGACGCGCCCCGCATAACCATCGGTCTGGCTGACCAGCACGACGCTGACTTCGCGTCCGCATTTGTTGACGAACCGGAAGTAGACGAGTTTCTGGTCGGGGCTCTTGTGCCCCGGCTTGGCGATCGTCTGGTGACTCCATTCGACACAGCCACTCGTCTGGCCGCCGCTTTCGAGCGTCGCCGCAACGCCCGATTGCTGCGCCGATGCCGGTTCCGCAACCATAAGCAGCAGCGCGCCGAAGGCGATGCAAAGGCCGCGGCTCATGGCTGCACCGTCACGGTTTCGCGGGCGATCCGGCTATATTCGGAAGGCTCCAGATCGAACCCGACAACCTCGGCCTCGATCGTGCCGCCGTTGCCGCTGGGTCGCGAAGCGACGAGGCGGGCCCGGATGACGAGGCCGAGATTGCCGAGCCAGCTGTCGGCCTTGAGCGCCGCAGCCTTGTCGGCGGACATTTTCCATACGCGCGCCTTGTCCGCGTTGCGGAACTTGAGCGCGATCTGCATCGCGCCGTCGCGGAAGGGATAGAAGGCGTCGGGCGCGAAGGCACCTAGCGGGATGCCGCCGAGGCCGGGGTCATAGTCTTTCGGATCGGCGCGGGTGCGCAGGGTGACGCAGCGGACGTCCTTGATCGCATTCCACTGCGTATCGACCTGCGCGTTCGCGCGCTTCCATGCTTCCTCGGCACCGAGGCCCCGGTCGAGGCCGGACAATGCCTCGTCCGCCCATTTTTCGCGCGGCGGGGCAAGGCCGGTCATCGCATAATAGATGATCGCCCAGTCACGATCGGTGAGGTCGTCGGTGTAGCTGTCGCATTTTGCCGGCGGTGCGGCGGCAGGTTGGGCGGGCTGGGCAGCAGTGGTCACCGGCTGGCTGGAAGCCGAAGTCGCGGTGCCTGCGTCCGTGCCGCCCGCGGCCTGCTTGTCGCCGCACCCGCTTGTGGTGAGCGTGATGCAAAGCGCCGCGGCCGATGTCAGAAATATCCGGCGCATCAGAATTTGCCTCCCTGGTTGGCGCCGGCATCGGCGGCTTGCGACGCGCGATAGGCATCGCGCTCTTGCGGGAAGCGGTTGACCTCATAATCATAATAGGCGGCGGCATCGATCATCGCGACACGAACACCCTGCGCCAGTTGCGGATTGCCATAGGCCGGCTCGATCATCGCGACGATGGTCAGCCCGCAGTCGGGGCGCCAGTTCATCTGCGTCCCGTAGATCGATATGCCGGCACTGCATTGGCGCAGCTTTTCGCGGTCGAATTCGGGTAGCGGCTTGCCATCGGGGCCGCGCAGCCAGAACATCTCGCCGCGATCGCCGGTGAGCGATGGTTTGCCATATTTCTGTTCAAGCGCCGCCTGCTGCGAAGCGATCGTCGGCTCGCCGCCCTTTTGGAAGGGCTGGGTCAGCCACAATGCATAAAGCTTCTCCTGCCCCGGCATACCGTCGGCATAGAGGCTCCATTCGGCATCGACCTGTTCCAGCCGGTTGCGTGGGTCATAGTTCAGCACGTCGGTCGAGTTCCACCGCGCCTTGTGCTGGCCCGTGGCGACGCGCACGAAGCTGCGGATCTTGAGGCCGGCCTGATCGCGCGACAGTTGCGGACCGTCCCCTTCGAGGAGGATGCTGTCCGCTTCCTTGCCGTCCGGGCATTGGACGAAGCGCACTGCGGTATCGAGTGGGACCCCGAGCCGGAGGCCGCGCAGATCGTCGACCGCGCTTCCTTCGGGGCGCGGCGGTATCATGGTGCCGCCGCAATCGACCTCGATCTTCTTGCCATAATAGGTCATCGCACCCGACGGACCTTCGCCCGCGGCGAGGTCGCGCGTTTCAGACGGCTTGGGATCGCCGCCGCCGCAGCCAGCGAGCGACAAAGCAGCAGCGGCAACCAGAAATTTCGTGGCATGGGGCATCGTGTCAGTCCTTTGCGAGCGGGTTGCGCAATTTTCCGAGTCCGGCGGCAATCAGCGCCGCGCCGGCGAGCAGCAGCAGCCATGTGCCGATGCCAAGGCTGATCCCGTCGGCCATCCGGTCGCGGACGAAATCGGGGACCATCGACAGAATCGCCGAACGGAGCATGACGACCATCAGGGCTGCGACGATCGATGCGGCCCCGGTTACCAGCATGGGCAGCCGTTCGGATTTGCCCGACCATGCGGCCCAGATCAGCCACAGCGCGGTGAGCGGTGCGGCGAAGCGCAGGATGAGCAGCGTCTGGACGGTATCGAAGCCCGATTTGCCGCCGCCGAGCATTTCCTGCGCCGCGGCAACGCGGCCCAGATCGTCCATCGCATTGCCAAGGCCGATCAGCGTCGCGCTCTGGACCGGTGAGGTGAGCGCGGAGAGGAAACAGGCAAAGAGAACGAGAAGCGCCAGCGGAACCGCAAGCGAACGGGTCATCAACGCGGCGATCCGCGCCCCTTGTTCGGACTCGGTCAGCGCGCCGAGATCGGCCCCGATTGTACCGAGCGCGGCCATCGCGGAACCGCCGACGGGATAGATTTCGCGCGCGCCGCCGTTTTCGCTTTCGAAGTCGACAACGAGCCCGGGCGCCGGCGCCTTGTCGCCGCCGCGCCAATCGGCGCGATCGAATTTGTGGCGCGTGCCATCGTCCGCCGATATCGCGCCCTTGCCGGTCGCCTCATCGAACCCGAGTATCTTTCCCTTCATATACCGCCCCCGAAAAAGGCCGGCGGACAATCCCGTGGGACCGCGCGCCGGACGCTTGAAAAGCGGAAGCACCTGCGAAGGATGCCTCGCGTGATGGAACGGCTATTCCGGTGCATCCTCAAAGTCTTGAAGCCGCTCTAAAGAATTTCTAAAGTCGGCCGGACAGGGGGTCGCCATGACGCAATCAAGCTCTTCCCGACGGAGGCGCAGGCTCTGGAAGTTCGCGGGGGCGGAGTTCGACGAAGCCAGCTGGACGCTGCGCGTCGATGGCCGTGCCGTAACGCTTGAGGGCAAGCCGCTCGAAGTGCTGCACGAGCTGCTTCTGCGCGCGGGCGAGGTCGTGACGAAGGATGAAATCTTCGATGCTGTGTGGCCGGGCGTCACCGTGGTCGAGGGGTCGCTGACCACGGCCATATCGAAATTGCGCAAAGCGCTCGGCGAAACGCACGAGCAGATTGTCGAGACGGTGCCGCGGGTAGGATACAAGCTCGCCGCGACGGTTGCGATCGAAAGCGTCGAGTCTCCGCTGGCGCCGCGCTTTGCTTTTGCGGCCGGCGACGCGGTCCCCGGCCGCCGGCAATGGCGGCTCGTCGAAGCGCTCGGCGACAGCGGCGCCGAAGACGTCTGGCTGGCGCGCCATGACAAGACCGGCGAGACGCGCGTCTTCAAATTCGCCGACGCGCCCGACCGGCTGCGCAGCCTGAAACGCGAAGCGGCGCTGACCCGCCTGCTCTTTGCCGGACTCGGCAAATCGGCCCCGCTTCCCGCGCTGCTCGAATGGAATTTCGACGCGTCGCCCTTCTTCCTCGAATATAGCTATGGCGGCCGCGACCTGACGGCGTGGGCGGCCGAGCGGGGCGGGCTGGCGGAGATTGCGGTCGAGACGCGTATTGCGGTCGCGGCGATGATCGCGCGCGCGGTTGCGCGGATGCACGATCTGGGCGTTCTCCATAAGGATTTGAAGCCCGCGAATATCCTGATCGCGACCGAGGACGGCGGCGCAACGATCCGGCTGGCCGATTTCGGCAGCGGCCGCCTTCTCGACGATAGTGTGCTCGCCAGCTTTCAGATTACCGATCCGGGGTCGCTCGACCCCGATCTGGCGCGCGACGAGCCGCGGTCGGGAACGCTTGCCTATCGCGCGCCCGAGCTGACCGGCGATGCGATGCCGACGGCGAAAAGCGATATCTATGCGTTGGGGATGATCCTCTATCAGCTCGTGGCCGGCGATTTTTCGGCTTCGCTGGCGCCCGGCTGGGAAGGCCGCATCGCCGATCCCCTACTACGCTCGGACATTTTGGCCGCGGCCGAGGGCGATCCGGCGCTCCGCCTTGCCAGCGCCGCCGATCTCGCCGACCGGCTCGAGACGATCGACCGTCGGCGCGCCGACGCATCGGCGGCGGCGCGGCTTTATCGCGTCGAGCGCGCTCGCTGCCTATGCCTGGCATCAGCGCGGTGCGGCACTGGAGGCACGCGATCAGGCCGAGACCAGCTATGCCTTCATCGCCGAAGATGTGCTGTCCAGCCCCGATCCGGCGAAGTCGAGCACCGACGAAACGGTCATCGAGGCGATGAAGCGCGCGAGCGCTAATATTGACGCGCGTTATGCCCGCTCGCCGGGCACCGCCGCGCGGCTCCATCTCGCGGTCGCGCGCGCCTTTTATCAGCGCAGCGATTTCGATACCGCCCGCGCCGAATATGCGCACGCCGCCACGCTGTTCGGCAGGGCCGGGGAAGCCGACAGCGAGGATGCCGTCCTGGGCCGGCTCGGCAGCATCCATATGGACGCAACCTCGGGCCAGCCGGGGCGGTTGGAGGCGGCGGGCGCCGCCATCGCCAAAGAGCAAAAGGCGCTCGGCGACCGGGCGAAAAGCGGGCGTATCGGCTTCGCGCTGGCGCAGTCGGAGGGGGCTTATGCCTACACCGCCGACATCGAGCGGGCCGAACGTGCAATCCGCCGCGCGGTGGCGATCGGTTCGGCGCCGGGGTCGCGCGTTTCGCCGACGCAGTTGCTGAAGGCGCGGTCTTCGCTCGCGCTGGTGATGCTACGCGAGGGCAAGGTGAAAGAGGCGGAACCTGTGGCGCGAGCCATCGTCGCCGACTCGACCCGGATACGGGGGGCGGATAATCCGGATACGCTTGTGACGCGGCAGCATTGGGTGACGGCGCTGTCGATGCTCGGCGAACATGAACGTGCACTGCGCGAAAGCGGTCCGCTGCTCGCCGCGCTCGAACGGCGCTTCGGTCGCGATCATCGCTTCACGCTGGCGATGCATTCGACGCGGTTCGAAAGCCTTGCCGCCCTCGGACGCTATGACGAGGCCGCGGTTGAAGCGAAGCGCGTTTGGGAGGGGGCGGCCACGCAGGCCGGATCGCTGTCGCATCAGGCGCTTGTCGGCCAGAATGACTATGCGTCGGCGCTCTGCCAGACGAGCCGACGTCGCGATGCCTTGCCCATCCTGGCGGATGCGGCGGCAAAGGCCCGCCAGGCGTTCGGCGCCGATTACGGCCTGACCCATACGATTCAATTCTATCTGGGCGAGTGCGAGCTTGCGAACCACCGGTTCGCCGAAGCGAACCGCAGCTTTTCGCTTGTCGATGCGACCAAGGTTGCCGAATTGACCGGGCGGCCCGATTTCGCCGCGACACTGGCCGCGGCACGGGCCGAGACGATGCTGGGGCTGGGCGACCGTGCCAAGGCCGGTACGCTGCTCGATACGGCGCAGGCTGCAGCAAAGGCTTCGGAGGATGCCGAACTCAAACAGCGGTTGCAACGGCTGCGCGCGCAATTGCGCGGGTAAGGCCTGAGCGCAAGGCGGTTCTGGCTTGAGATAATCTTTAGAACGGCGTGAAGACTTTGCGGCATCGCGCTCGCTAGCTCTCTGACGAAACCCGGCGGACGGGCCGGGTCGATAGAGAGGGAGCGATCATGCGAGCGCAGTCAGACCATCGGTGCGTTATGATGGCGGAGGGACGCCCATGATCCGCCCGTTGATGACGGCATCATCGATGCTGCTGCCGCTGTTCGCGCTGGTCCAGTCGCAACCGGCGGCGCCGCCGAAGGTCTGGCCGCGCGAGGTGCAGGCGCTCTATGACAGCCTGAAACAGGAATGCCGGGCCGATGGCGGCAAATTCATTCCCGATCGCGCGCATTTCGCGGTCGAGACCGAGGTGACGGGCGACGGCAAGCCCGACTGGGTCGTGGATTACAGCAGCGCGCGATGCTCCAACGCGGGCTATTCGGCCTATTGCGGTACCGCCGGGTGCATGATCGCCATCTTCGGGTCCGACCGCAACGGCTATCGCGAAATCTTCAACGACAACGTCCGCGACTGGCAGGCGGTGAAGCTCGACGGAAAGGGGCGCACCGGGCTGGGCCTTTCGGTTCACGGGACGGTGTGCGGAAGCGTCGGGGCCGATATGTGCCTGGAAGTTCTGCGGTGGGACGGACGCAAATGGGCGGTGGTGGAACGGCGCCGCGGTACCGATGCGGACCTGCCGCCGCCAACCGGCGAAGACGCCGGGCCGCCACCAGCCTTTCACAGCGCGCGCTGGCAGGTCGCGGGAAGCGGTGCGGGCACCGTCGCCGCGGTAACGGGGCATCCCGAATTCAGCGCGGTGGGTCTTCGTTGCCAACCGGGCGGCGGCATAGCGATGACGGTCGTGCCGGCCAATGGGCTGCGCCTGCCCCCGCCGGGCAAGCCCTTGCTGATCGGCTTTCGAAGCGCCGGCGAAGGCAGCGAGGCAACGCAAAGCCTGAGCCCCGAAGCCGGAAAGCCCGATTTCAGCGGCGCGCTCGATCCCGTCGCGCGCGGCCTGCTGATGGGCGCCGACAGCGACCTTGCCCTCTATGCAAGCTACGACGGTGGCGATGAATGGACCGAATTGACGGCGCTTTCGCTTGCCGGATCGACGGCGGCGATCCGGACGCTGGAGAAACAATGTCCGCGCGGCGCTGCGGTTGGTGCCGGGGGAGCGACGAGTTCGGGCCAATCGCGCGTTCTGCCGCTGCCGGTCGGCTATTATGTCGATGCACGCATGTCGACCTGCGAAAAGCCCTTCGCCGACATCGCAATCTATCTGGCCGAGGACCGGATCGTTCAGCGCGGTAGCAGTTGCAAGTTCACGAGCCTGAAGATGACGGGCGCAAACGCCTTTCGGCAGACCGAGAGCTGCCCCGACATCGATGGACGGCCGATGTCCGCCACGCAGGATTACAGGATCACCGGACCGCAATCGTTCGAGCTTGTCGGCTTCGGCGACGCATGGACCTTCTGCTCTGCCAACCGCTTACCGGCCAAGGCAAAATTTTACAGGGCAGCGAAGTAGGCGGGCTCGGCGGGACTGCAAAAGGGCAGGTAAGTGTGACCATTTGCCGGATATCCTTCGGGGCCGATCGCGCGACATAATTAGAGTCCGGGTGGACGGAACCGGAAAAGCATCGCCGTTTTCCAAACCGGCGAGACGCCTCCTGAGGTCGCTGCTTCATGTCAGCGGTCTGCCTGGTCGGGCAGCGCCGTCGATAATGCCGTTCTTCGCAGCAGATTTCTGTTCGAAGACAGGAGGGGCCAATCAAATATGCAAAACGGACAACAGCCGACATTCCCGCCCATCGCGGCATGGCGGGTCAATATCATCCGCCTCGTATTCTTGCTCATGGCGGGGTTCATGGGCAGCTTCGTCTGGTACCGGCTGATATTCGAGTCCGCGGACATTCCGGTCCAGCAGGGACTGGCCCGATCGATGTTGGCGGCGCTTGCCCTCCTTAGTCTGCTCGGCGTGCGATATCCGGTCCAGATGCTGCCCTTGATGATCTATGAGGTCGCGTGGAAGACGATCTGGCTTCTGCTGATCGCCTTTCGGGCGTGGCTGGCGGGAAAATGGACATATGATATCGAAGCGCTTTTCCAGGACTGCATCGGGATCGTGCTGGCCTATATCTTCATGCCGTGGCGCTATGTCTGGGCGCGTTACGTGATCCAGCCGATGGAGCCGCTACGTCGGCTGAAGTAGCCGCGAACGAATATAGTCGCCCAGCTCCTGGCGGGATGACAGGCCAAGGAGCAGCAATATCCGCGACAAATGATTGCGGACGGTGAAATGCGAAATGCCGAGCTGGCGGCCGATGCCCTTGTTCGACAGGCCGCGCATGACGCCCAAGGCAATTTCGAATTGCCTTTGCGTCAGACCGTCCTGCAATCCTTTCATGGTAGGCACGGCGGTCGACGTCGTGGAATATGAGCTCGCATCGCCACGATCGTCGATTTCGACGCAGGCGGACGCGAGCGCCCGGATTTGCGCGATCGCACGCCGGTCATCGACGACCACGATGAGAAGTCTGGAATCTGCCTTGGCTCGAAGCGCGTCGGGGAGCGACGCCGCGTGGGGCGTGTCGCAGGGCGCATGTCGATCGCGTCCGAATTCGCCTCGCTTGTCGAGGGCGCTCATCGACCTTGCTCGGGCAGAATAGCGTCGGTCTGTACTCGCATGCTACGCCTCGCGCTCGTGAATGCCGAACGCCAGCAACCATAGCGCGAGCGCCAGCTCGCCGAGCAGGGTCGGGAGGGTGAAATATTGCGGAAGATGCGCCGCCCAGAGCGGCGCTCCGAGCCAGGCGAGGCTGTTGACGAGGTTGCATGCACCCGCCGCAGCGACGAGCAGGCCGACAGCTCTCGGCATGGCGCGTCCGCGCCAGATGAGCCAACCCAGCAGCAGGCAATAGGCGCCGAAGAAGACGAGGCTGATCTTGTAGCCGTCGCCATGCACGCGCAGCAGCAGATAGACCCAATCTGCGAGCGATGACGACGGCTGCCCCAAATCCGGCAGCCGCAATATCATCGCCGGCAGCAGCGTATCGCATGCGAGCACCGCGATGCCGATCAGGCTGAAAGAAGCGGCTGTTGCCGAGGCCAGGGGCGCTCTTTTGCGGAAGATGCCATGCAAAAGAATGGTAACGCCGATATAGCAACCCAGCATCGCGAGATCGGCGATCATCCCGAGCCGGAATGTCGATCCCGATGCAAAGATGGCCTGGGCCGTCGCCGCGGAGTCGCCGCGCACGATCAAGGCGCCGCGGGCGACGACTTCTGCGTAGACGCCAAAGCCTATCGTTCCCAGATACAGGAATCCGGCAAGGCGGGCATGGGAAGCGTCCGCGTTCATTCCGGGCCTCCTTCGGTGGTCGCCCACGCCCAGGCGGCGATGACGATCGCGGCGGTGAGCGCCATTTCGATAACCGCCAGAGTGATGTAGAATGGCGCGGCGCCGGGCAAGGTGATCGCCATGATGGCGGTATACAAAAGGCCGAAGACGATATTGCTCCAGCGGCAAATTGCTGCCGGGAGATAGAGCGTCGCCGCGATCAGCAGCGCGGGGATCGCCATCATCAGCGAAACGGCAACCAGCGTTCCAGGGGTTGCGGGTCCAAGCGGCCCGATGTTTCCCTGCGCCATCGATGCCAGCTTGTTATCGGTATAAAGACCGAAATAATCGCCATAGACGTAACAGAACATTGTCGCTGTCCAGAGCGTCGACAGTTTGAGGCGGGTAGGGACCGGGGCGTCGGTGAGGCTTTTCATCGTATGACCTTGTTATGTCCAGAAACGGGCGGCTGCGGATCGTCGGGACGTTGCAAAGAGGCGGTCCAGTCGGCCATCCCTCCTTCGTCCCAGTTTCCGCTCGGGCCACCCGCCGGATCGGTCATTTTGGCGCTGCTCGTCTTGCCGGTTTGGAATTCGGCGATGTTTTTTGTGTCGATTGCCTCACATTGCCGATGGAATTTCGGCATCGGATCCGCCGCACAGGCTAGCGGGTCGCCGAATATGCTTGCCGATCGCCCCCCGCGGTTTATTTGTTGCAGGGTGCGATTGCCGATGGGGGGCATGCGAGGCCAACCGACCCGGTGAGCGTCGTGATTTCTGTTCGGAGTCTTTAAGGGTTCTGCGTTGATGGCGTCGATTTTGCAGCCTGGCATTCGTTCGCAGCGACCGGACCCGATGAGGATCGACATTTCGCTTCTCTACGGCGCGGCTTTTTGTTGTGCGTCGCTCGCATTCTGCCTCAAGTCCGTGCTGGCATCGCGGCTGGGTATGGCTGTCGATGCTGTTGCGATCCTTGGCAATGCGACATGCGGATGGTCGTGGCTGGCAACCCGATCGCTTTTCCGGCGTGAATCTCCGTCCCGAGGCGACTGGTGGCCGATCGCCGCGGTGCTGATGGTGATGATCGCATCCGCTGTGACATCGCTAGTGCCGGCAGACGGCATGCCCCTCAGGATCCTGGATAATCTTGCCAGATTAGGCAGTTCCGCCATGCTGCTTATGGCGGTGGCCGCGCCGTTGCTTGATCTGCGCGAACAAAGCGACAAATCCGAACGGCGCTTCCGCATCCTCTATTCAGGCATCTACGCCGCCATATTGGCGGTTGCGGTGCTGGCCGTCGACGGGGCGCCCGACGGGTCGGCCGCGTCCCAACTCAGCGTTCCGGTCAAGGTCGTTTGCGCGATCGCCGCGGTGTTCGGTTATGGGTTGGCCCTCGGCCATCGGAAGCGGCATCCGCTCGTCGATCCGAAGGCGCGCGTTTCGCGGAAGCCCGTTGCGTCGGATCCTCGGCTCGAAGCGCAGCTGATCATGCTCATGCGCGACAAGGGGCTCTACGCGGAGGCCGATCTGCGCGTTGCCGATCTCGCAAGGCTCACCGGTGAACCCGAATATAAGGTGACCCAGTGCATTACCGGCGCGCTCGGCTACCCCAATTTCAATCAGATGGTGAACGGCTACCGCATCGAAGAGGCAAAGCGCCGCCTGGTCGATCCGGCGCTCGCCCACTTGCCCATCCTGACGATTGCACTGGATTGCGGATTCGGATCAATCGGCCCGTTCAATCGAGCCTTCAAGGCCGACGCCGGCATGACGCCGCAGGAGTATCGGCGGCAGATTCGATAGGCGGGACGCACCCGGGGCGTGATGCTGGACGAACATCGGCTGTCGTCCGGTTCGGCGTCCCACTTCAGCGATTAAGTGAATGGCTCCCAGGGTGGCCAATTTTTTACCATTTTAAGGCGTCTCAGGACAGGTCGTTGTCCATGATTTAGTGTCTGATTTTGTGATATAATTCTCTCACTACGTTGCATTGTATCTCCTTACAGCGCAGCCGTAGTGTGGGAACAAAATGTGGGGACAGAAATGATGGCTTCACATGGCGAACTTGACATCTCTAAAGGTAAAAAATGCCCGCCCGGGAACATACGGGGATGGGAACGGCCTCTATCTGCGTGTAAAGCCTAGTGGTTCCCGGTCATGGATTTTGCGGGTGCAGCATCAAGGTCGGCGGCAGGACATTGGTCTGGGTTCAGTCGATGATGTAAGTTTGGCTGAGGCTCGAGACTCTGCGTCTCGATTACGTCGAATCGCCCGACTGGGCAAAGACGCGATCGCGGAACGCGACCGCGGGAAGATCCGTGTCGTGACCTTTCAAGAAGCCGCCGACCTTGCGTATGCGGAGCTTGGTAAGGGATGGTCTGAGAAGACCGCTCTCCAATTTAAGGCTTCGCTAGACCTCCATGTCGTCCCTCTCCTCGGGAGGAAACGCGTTGGCGAAATTGAAACGGCACAGATTTTGGCCGCGCTAGGTCCAATTTGGACCGCAAAGCCTCAGATCGCCCGGAAAGTTCGACACCGTGTTCTCCAAGTTCTTGCTTTCGCCAAGTCGCACGGATGGCGCACTGCCCCCTTGCCCGAGCTTGCAGATATTAGTCGTGGTCTAGCTAAACAACCCAAGTCTAAAGGATATTCGGCACTTCCATTCTCGGAATTGCGGGGCCTTTATGCAGCTGAGCGAGTGAAAGATGCATCGCCCGCCCGCTTGGCATTGATATTCACAATCTGGACCGCTGCCCGAAGCGGGGAAGTCAGAAGGGCTACCTGGGATCAGATCGATTTCAAGGCACGAGAGTGGCGGCGACGCGCGTCGATAATGAAATCCGGCGAACCCCATGTTGTTATGCTTAGCTAGCAGGCAGTCGACCTTCTCAAATTGGCGAGAGACCAATTTAGCGATGAAGATCTGATCTTTCCGTCGCACCATGGAAAGATACTGGCGGACATGAGCTTGTCCAAAATGATGAAGCCCGCGGGAAGATCGGAGACCGTTCATGGTTTTCGCTCCAGCTTTCGAGACTGGGCTGCCGAGAAGAGGATGCAGTTGATGTCAGACTGGGGAGCATTTGTCGCATCGGCGTCACAAAAGCTTCCCCCAGCAAAACGGACCAAAAATAGGCCAAAATTGGCTGTTAAGCAGCGCAGCCTCAAATGAGTGCCCACTGGCGGCGGCAGCCCGTTCGACAATAGAGGGCAGTCCCTCACCGGCCAAAGAATGCGCCGGCACGACGGCCGGCGCATTCCCCCTTCGGGATCGGGAGGTCTCAGTTGTTGTGGTTGTCGACGCGCTCGGCGCGTTGGCCCGCCGGTGCGCCCTGCGAAGCGGCCTCGCCCTGCGACTGGCCGCCGGCATCTTCCTGCCGTTCGGCCGTTTTCTTGAGCTCGCCCTTGGTCATCCCGGTGACGAGAACGTCGCCCGATCCGGTAAAGCCTGCGGCGGGGATCGTCGCGACACGGTTGCCCACCTCGACGGTCAGCGCCTGCACAACACCGCGGCCGGTCTGACGGATATCCTGAACATAGCCGATCACCTTGCCGCGCGCGTCGGTCACCGCCATGCCGGGTTCGACCGCGAACACGCCCGCGCCCGATGCGGCACCGCTGCCTGCGACGGCCAACTGACCAAGGCTGCCCTGAAAGCCGCCCGCTACCGAGCCCGCGCCGTTCGCGGCACCTGAAAGGCTCGAAGCCGCGCCACCCGCCCGATCGCGGACGTTGCCGACCGCGCCGCGCGCCGTTCCGGTGACGGTCGAGGTGGTGCCTTGCGCCGTGCCGACGGCGCCGCGCGCGGTCTGGCCGACGAAATCGGTTCCGACGGCCTGCGCGTCGAGGCTGCCGTTGCCCGAAGCACTGCCGGAGCCATCGACCGTCCCGCCGATCGGGTTGCCCAGAAGATTGGCGTTCCCGTTCGCCGTGCCCTTGCCGCTTGCCCCTGCATTGCCCTTGCCCTGCACACGGCCCGAGCGGCGGTCGATATTCGCGTCGCCGCGGCCGGTGCCGCCAAGTTCGCCCGCGCTGCCGAGCATGCCGCCGATGGGACCAGCCGGATTGCCGAGCGTACCGCCCAGCGATCCGCCGAGGCCGCCGGTCAGTCCGCCGCTGCCACCCAGCAGCTGCGCCGAAGCGGGCGCCGAAAATGCCATGGCCGTGGCGGCGAGCGCGATGGCCGGAATGAAAATGCGATGTGCCATTGTCCTACTCCTGAATGTGCGACCCGAGGGGGTGGGGTCTGTGGAGAGAACGATGGCGTGTTCGACTTTCTTCCAGAAAATGTCGAAAAAGGGTCAGCGGCCGCCGCAGGCGCCGCAAATCAGTCCGTGGCCGTAGACTTTGTCGCGCCCCTTATGGCCAAGGTCGCGCGCTTCCATCACCAGCCCGGTGACGGCCGGACCGATGCGGTCCACCGATGGAGCGGGATAGCGAAGGGCGAGCCGCCCCGCAACGAGCGGTGCGGCAAAGGAGGTTCCGCGCAGCCGGTCGGTGCCTGCGGTGCCCGTCGCCGCCAGCACCGCATCGCCGGGTGCGGCGAAATCGACGTGCAGCGCGCGGCCCGCCTCGGGTAGAACGCGCCCTTTCGCGTCGACGCCGGTCACCGCGAAAACACCGCGATAGGAGGCCGGATAGGCGGGCGGCGCTGCGGGCCCGTCGTTGCCGACCGCGGCAACGATCAACATTCCGCGCTGTTGGGCACGCCGCACCGCGGCCGACAGCAGCTTGTTGTCGGGGCCGACGAGACTGATCGTCGTCACCGCGACGCGGCTTTGCGCAAGCCAGCCGAGCGCGCGGGCGATCGCGCTCGCGTTCCCGCCGGCGGGATCGGTGCCATAGACATCGGCGGCCAGTAGCCGCTGTCCGGCGGCGGCGCCCGTTATCGCGCCGCTGCCGACGAGCAGCGAGGCAACCGCCGTGCCGTGGCGGCTTGCCGTCGGGGCGCCCCTTGCAAAGCGGGCCGCTCGCGAAATAGAGATTGTCGGCATCGACCGCGGCAGCGGGCAGCAGCTTCGCAAGCTGTTTGCGCGCGCGGGCCAGGCGGCGCCCTTCGGGCACAGCAAATCGTGCAAGATCGAGATCGAGTCCCTCGATACGCTCGCGCTCGATCAGGGCGAAACCCGCCTTTGCTGCGTGCCCGATCATCGCGTCGTCGACGCCGGTGGCGATCAGCACGCCGCGCACCGCGGGCTCGCCGCGATCGTCGAGTTCGATGCTGTCGCGATGGCTACGCACCAGCGCGCCGATGCGGTCAAGCCGAAGCTGCGTCAGCCGCTCGCTCGTCTCGACCAGCGGTTCAAGGACGCCGGTGTCGGGCAGCGTTGACAGGACGCGCCCGGCCTCGGGCAATTGCGCCGACGGCAGCGCGACCTGCGCCGCTGCACGCGGGCCAGCACCGCCGATCGCGAGGCAGATTGCCACCAGCCCTGTTGTCCAGATTCGCATCGTTACTCTCGCGCCCATCGTCTTGCCGGAAAAATTTAGCAGGATGTGGAAGAAACGATAGAAGGTCATCGTTTCTTCCTCAAACAACCGAAAAGAGAGCGATGCGCTTCGAAGAGGAACTGGTCGAGCTGTTACCGCGCCTGCGTCGCTTTGCGCGCGGGCTGGCGCAGAACGCCAGCGATGCCGACGACCTGTGTCAGGCGGCGATCGAGCGCGCCTTGAAATCGTGCGAACAATGGCAACAAGGAACGAGATTGGACAGCTGGATGTACCGGATTACCCGCAACCTCTGGATCGACCACCGCCGAGTTGCTGGCCGGCGCGGCGTCCATACCCCGATTGACGACGCGGTCACGCAGATCGCCGGCGACGGGATCGCCGAGGTTGAGGCGGGCGCGCTGCGCGGCGACGTCGACGGCGCGATGGCCCGGCTTCCTGATGAGCAGCGCGAGGTTGTGATGCTCGTGCTGGTCGAAGGCTATGCCTATCGCGAGGCGGCGGACATATTGGAGGTGCCGATCGGCACCGTGACATCGCGGCTCGCGCGTGGACGTGAAACGCTGATGCATTTGCTTGGAGAGGCCGCATGAGCTTCGACCCCGCTACAATCGCTGCTTATGTCGACGGCGAACTCGACGATCTGACCGCACGCCGGATCGAACGCGACGCTGAAAGCGACGCCGCCCTCGCTGCCGAGATTGCGCGTTGTCGCGTGCTGAGCGCCCAGATTTCCGCACATTTCGCACCTGTCGTCGATGAGCCGGTGCCTGATCGCCTGCGCGCCCTGTTGGTCGGGAAGGGCGTGGACACCAGCCTGTCCGAGCGCCGCGAAGCAAGGCGTGCGCGGTTCGCGCCCGCCCATTGGGGCGCTATCGCCGCATCACTGCTGTTGGGTCTGACCCTCGGCCTCCGGCCTTGGGCGCCGGCGCCGGACGTGACCAGTGCTGACGGTATGCTGGTCGCGTCGGGAGGTCTGGCCGAAGCGCTCGACACGCAGCTGGCATCGAACCAGCCGGCCGACGCCGATATCCGCATCGCCCTGAGCTTTCGCGATAGGGCGGGCCGTATTTGCCGCAGCTTCGCGGGTCGCGACTTGTCGGGCATCGGCTGCCGCGAAGACGGTCGCTGGGCGCTCGAACGCACCGCGGCCGGTAAGAAGGCCAGCGCGTACCGGCAGGCCTCGTCGGGCGACCTTGCTGCGGCCACGGCAGCGATGATGGCAGGTGATGCGTTCGATGCCGCAGCCGAACGCGCCGCCCGTGACGCGGGCTGGGACCGCTAAAGCCAGTTGTTGTGCAACGTCGGCTTTACGCACGAAGTCGGTTTAATGCTGCCCGTCAGCAATCGGCCAAGTTAAGAAGTTTACCTACAAGTTGAGGTTCGTCATAAGCTCCAGCTCGCTATGACAACCCACGAGCATATCCCCACTTTGAAGACAGCACGTCTCGATCTGCGAGGCCCCAGAAGCGAGGATTTCACAGTTTATCGTGATTTCTTTGCAGATGCCGCGGCGTCGCACTTCTACGGGGGACCGATGGAAGCGGACCGCGCTTGGCGCGTGCTTGCAACAGATTTGGGCCATTGGTCACTGCGTGGATATGGCCGCTGGTCGGTTGTAGAGCGCGCGAGCGGATTGATGATTGGCGGGTGCGGACTTTGGTGGCCTGAAGGCTATCCGAGATCGGAGCTGACGTGGTGGATTGTTCCATCGGCCCGCCGAAACGGCTATGCGCTAGAGGCTTCTCGTGCAGCCATTGCATTTGGATATGATATGCTGGGTTGGGACTTGGTTGAGACCCACATGAATGATGATAATGTCGCGGCGCGAGCGCTTGTCCAAAAACTTGGTGGCATTAAAATCTTGCGTGAGAAGTTTCCCGACGAACTGGTACGAGACATTTTTGGTCTACCGCGTCCCAATTGAGCGCAATTCCGGGCTACTGCTCCCAGTCGATTGCGAAGAGGCGGATTTCAAGTGCGCGGACCGGGACGATCAGCGAGCCATCCCGGGCCACCGCAAAGGGGGAGGCCCGGCTAAGGTCGGCAGCGTTCCCGATCGCTTCATCTCGGCCGCTCGGTAAGTGGTGACGTCGCAACGTGCCGAAGGGAAGTGCGGTCGGCCGTGCAGCATAGTAGAGATAGTCGCCGTCGATCGCCCAATTGCGCCAGTCGGAGGGCGCGAAGTCTTTAACGAGCAGCCGTTCCCCGGCGGTGGTTGTCGGGAGCGCCGGGGGTAAAGGTTGGCTCCAGATGCCGGCGCGACCGGGATATAGATAAAAAAGCGTGTGGCCATCGGCCGACAAGCGAAAGTCGCCTGGTCCGGGAGGGGTGACAGGAACCGCCGCTTGCGGCCTCGGGTCGGCGGCAAATGTCACGGGCAGCCGCCAAATGCGCGACTGTCCGCCGCGCCGCGACGAAAAAAAGATCGACCGGCTATCGCTCGCCCATTGCGGCCCCGAATCCTCGCTTGCATCCGCTGTGAGACGGCGCAGCTGGCTGCCATCGGCGTTGACGAGATAGAGATCGCTCATTCCGTCCCGCATCGCGGCAAAGGCAATCCATTGCCCGTCCGGAGACCAGACTGGATCGCTGAGCTGCCAGCCATCGCCGTGCGTTAGCTGGCGGGCTGGCGCATCGGAACGATCGGCGGACCAGAGCTGATCCTCGCCCGAGCGCCGCGAAACGAACAGGATTTGTCCGTGCGGGCCGATGCTCGGAAAACGGTCGCTGGGGCCCGTCGAAGCCCGGATGGACTGAAGCCGCCCATCGACCAGCCGCATCAACCTGCTGGAGTCGAGCGCCGTTTCGACGACGGCACGGTTGGCGTCGCGTGCTTGCGAAACGCGTCGATAGTCGAGAAGCCCCGCCGAAATGCGCTGCGGCTGGCCCCCATTCCCGGCTACCCACCACAGGCCGGCATCGCCGCCACGGGTCGATGCGTAGAAGAGGCCATCGCCGCTACGGTCCCAGGCAAGGCCGCTTACGATTCCGCTGTCTTGTGTCAGACGCTGACCCTTGTCTCCGCGCGCATCGAGAGTGAAGACGTCGGCCCTGTTCACGCCGAATTGCCGGGCGAAGGCAATCCGGCCACTCGAAGAAATCTGCGGAAAGTCGTCACCAAATGATCCGGCTGGAGGCTCTGAAAGCGAACGCGTCGCTCCGCTTTCAATGTCCAGAAGGTAAAGGCGGAGAGGATCGTCGCTGTTGGCCGCATCGGTAATCAGCAGGTGACGTGGATCAGCCCATGCAAGTGCCGCAGTGCCGGCGGTAAGGCATCGACCGATCGCGCGCTCTGTTGCAGCTGCAACGGTCATGACATGGATTGTGCAGGGCTTGCGTCCACCGTCCACCGTTCGTGTGAAAGCGATTTCGGTTCCTGCGGGCGACCAGGCGGCATTGTCATCGACCTCGGGCGCGTCGGTCAGGCGTTTCGCCTGCGCCGAGCCGAGCGACAGCATATAGAGATCGACATTGTCGGAAGACCGCGGGCGGGCGGTTAAGATGACCCGGGTACCATCGTTTGACAGCGCTGGCCGACCCGAAACGACAAGATCGGTTTCGATCGGGTCGCGCCGGGCGAACCATTTCTGAGCCAGGCTGGACCGGTCGCGGCGCCCGGTCGCTGGAGCCGAGGACCGGCTTGCTCTCGGCCTGCGGCGTTCCGCCGGTGCGGCGGCGCCCGGCAATATCTTCGAACAGCGCGGTGGTGTCCGCTTCCGGCTCGACACCGAGGTCGCCTGCCAACCGGCTTCGAAAGTCCTGATAGTGCGCGATCGCTGCAGCAGCCCGCCGCTGTCGCCGATGCCCATCCATGATCGCCCGGTGCGCCTTTTCGTCATAAGGATCGAGCGTAACGAGCCGCAGCGCTGTCGCCATGGTCGATGCGTCGGCCGGCTGCCTCGCGTCCTGCAGATCGAGCAGGCGGCGCAGCGCCCAAATGGCGATGTTGCGCAGCCGCTGACGCTCGATCGCGACCCATTCGTCAAAAGCAGGTGCCTTACGCAAGGCGAAGTCGCTCAGAAAATCGCCGGTGTAGCGCGTGCAGGCTTCGTCGAGCAGCGCCGGGTCGTCGCCAGCACTTGCCACGGCATTTTCGAACATGGCGCTGTCAGCGCTCCAGTTTTGCTCAAGACGGATGCTGTCGACGTCGGCTGCGATCGGCGTTTCGGCATCGAAGCCGTCCAACTGTTTGCGGAGCGTCCAGAGTGCCTTGCGGACATGGAGTCGGCCCTGCTCGGCATCGGCATCCTCCCACAGCAATGCGGCGAGCCGTGCGCGTGCCGCGGCGCGCTCCGGACTGCACGCCAGATACGCGAGCAGCGCGAAACTCTTGCGCGTAGGAAGCATGATGGGAGTCCCGTCCGGCGCGCGCAATTCGTTGCGCCCCAGGAGGGACAAAGTCCAATTCCCCATGGGACGGCACCACTCCGGAAATTTCTTGTTGTTTTGTCGAAGTAACACAGTCGTTCGTCGGATTCCACGGCAATTCCACGCGCCGGGAACGGCTGCGGCACGCCGATCTGGAACTGGCGATCCGTCGGTCCCGGCGGACGACAAGAGATCGAGGAGCAAAAGAGGCATGCCGATGCAAAACCGGCGCGAACTGATGAAAATGGCAGCGGCCATGGGCGCCACCTTGGCCTGGCCTGCGCCTGTGCGTGCGGCGGACGCAGGCGTTGAGGACCGCAGCGCCTATCCACAGGGCGTCGCGTCGGGCGATCCGACCTGCGACAGCATATTGCTGTGGACGCGCCGGCCGCCGACCGCGGGGCGCAAGGCATCGCGTTTGACGGTAGAAGTCGCGGAGACATCCGATTTCGACAATATGGTCGTGTCGGGGAGTCATGCGATCGACGCCGACGGCGACTGGACGTGCCGGATACTTGTCACCGGCCTGCACTCCGATCGCACCTACTGGTACCGCTTTCGCGATGAGCATGGGCGCTTGAGCCGAACCGGTCGAACCTTTACCGCGCCGAGTCCCGACGCCGAGCGCGAGGCGTGCTTCGCCTTCGTCAGCTGCCAGAATGTCAACATGGGCTATGCGACGACCTTCCTGCGCATGATTGCCGAGGACCGCGCGAGGCCTGCGCACGAGCAGCTGCGTTTCGTCCTCCATCTCGGCGACTTCATCTACGAAATGCTCTTCTATCCTGAGGATTTACCCGGCGGGATGCTGCAGGGCCGGCCGATGCGAGGCCATGTCCGGATGCCCGAGGGTGAAAAAATCGGTGTCTATCATGTCCCGCGCGGAGTCGACGACTATCGCGCGATATACCGCGCCTATCTGGAGGACCCAGACATTCAGGATGCGCGGGCGCGTTGGCCGTTCATTTGTGTGTGGGACAACCATGAGTTTTCGAACCGCGGCTGGCAAAGCGTCGCCGTCTATGATCGCGCCCGAGCTGCGCAGCGGCTACGCGTTGCGGCAAACCAGGCTTGGTTCGAATATGTGCCCGCACGCGTGTCGCAGCCCGGCGAGGCCGATCCGATGCGCTTTCGGGCGCCCGCCGTTGCGGATGTACCGCTTGCAGGACCGATTCGCGATAGCGCCGCTAGGGAGCCGAATAATCAGCGCGCCATTCACAGCCTGCGGATATATCGCGACGTGCGCTGGGGGGCGCTGCTTCATCTGCTGCTCACCGACACACGGTCCTTCCGGACGCAGCCGGTCTATGAAGCCGATTTCGCCGCTCCATTCCGCCGCGGGATGCCTCCCTATTTCGCCCCGCAGAAGGTGGTCGAGATTCTTGACGCCGGGAAGAGTTTCGCGGGCGGGAATCCGCCCGCCGAGATTGTTCATGGTGGCATGGCGATCCCGAATCCTGCTGCCAGGATGGAAGCGGGCACCATGCTGGGCGAAGAGCAGAAGCGCTGGTTTCTCGATCGTCTTCGCGGATCGACCGCGCGATGGAAATTTTGGGGTAACTCGGTCGCGATGACCGACATTCGCGCCGACGTAGGCAATTTGCCGGCATCTATGGCGACCTCGGCCAAGCTCGACGGTTTCGCCATTACCAACACCCACGACTGGGGCGGCTATCCGACCGAACGCGCAGAGATATTAGGCGCGGCGCGAGCGGCGGGGGTGAGCAATTTCGTGTCGCTGGCGGGTGATCGACATGCCTTTTGCGCAGGGACGGTCTCGGCGTCGCTGTGCCCCGGAGAATTTGCGCCCGTCGCCGCTGAATTTGTCGTGGGATCGATCGGAACGCCGACGCTCGCCGAAGCCGCGGCGCATGCAGTTCCCGATGATCACCCGCTACGCCCGCTCTATCTGCAAGGCGACGATGCTGCGCCCGCGATCAATATGACCGTCACGCACGGCGTTGCCGCCAGCCTGCAGCTTGCCGAGGATGGCGATCGGAGCGCGGCGCTGGCGCTGCGAAATCCCGACGTGGCGCCGCATCTCGCCTTTGCCGATATGGCCGGACACGGATTTGCCACTGTTCGGGTCACCGCATCTGCAATCGACGTCGAATTCATCTGCGTCCCGGCGCCGATTACCGATGCCGACCCGGATCCCCTCTATCGCGTGACGCATCGGGTGGCCGCCTGGGCGCCGGGCGAGCGGCCTGGGGTCGAGCGTCTGGTTGCAGACGGTCCCGCGCTCGCGGCACGCTTTCTCGATCTTGACCCGACAGGCCGCGAACAATCGACCTCCAACTGACAGGAATGAAGATGATGACGAAAATCGAACTGCGGCCGCTTCGAGCGGCCCTGATGCTCTGCGCGGCCATCCCCGGTGCCGTGCAGCCTGCCGCCGCGGATACGGCCTCGCCAAGCGAGCCCGCCGCGGCGGCGGATGCGGCACTTGATGCCCTGATGCTCGAAGTGTTCCGCGCGACGGTCAAGGAGCAGCCGCAATCGATGACGCTGCTTGGGCTGGACAGCGGCAAGAACAGCTGGGCGAGGTCGGCGCTCGACGATCTTTCGGCTGAGGCGCGGGCCGCCTCGCGTCTGCGCAGTGCAGCATTGCTTGCGCGTCTGAATGCCGTCGTCCGTACGGCGCTCTCACCGCTTCAGAGGCGCAATTATGACGCCGTCATCTTTCAGCTTCGCGTTGCGGGCGAGGGCGAGCAGCGGTTCGATTATGGTGCCGCCGCTTATCCTGCGCCCTATAGCGTCTCGCAGCTCGACGGCGCCTATCGCGACATACCTGACCTTCTCTCCGAGCAGCACCCGCTCGAGACCGAAGCCGATGCCGAGGCCTATCTTGCGCGCCTCGGTGCCTTTGCCACATCACTTGACCAGCAGAGCGCGCAGGTGCGCCGCGAAGCTGCGGAGGGCGCTGCGCCCCCGGACTTCATACTTGCGCGCACGCTTGAGCAGCTGGGCGCACTGCGAGCGGCTGATCCGGCGGCTTCGATCCTCGTGACGGCCTTCGCCAAGCGTTTGGCTGCCGCCAATCTCGACGCGGCGCATGTCGGCCGTGCGGTCGAGATCATGCAGACTTCGGTAACGCCTGCTCTCGATCGTCAGATCGCACTTATTCGGTCGCTGCAACCTGCCGCGACGCACGATGCGGGTGTCTGGCGCTTGCCCGACGGGGACGCCTATTATGACTTTGCGCTCCGCTATTTTACCACCACTGACCTGTCGGCCGAGGAAATTCATCGGATAGGTCTGCGGCAGGTTGCCGAAATTAGCTCGGAAATCGATCGGATTCTCCAATCGCAGGGTATGACGGAAGGCAGCGTCGGCGCGCGGCTGGCAAGGCTTCAGCGCCAGCCTGACCAAATCTATCCGAACGATGCGGCGGGACGGGCGCAGCTGCTCGACGATCTCAATCAGCACGCAGCTGCCATGCGGACGCAATTACCTCCATATTTCGGTGTTCTGGCAAAGGCCCCGCTCGAAATTCGCCGTGTTCCGGAAGCGATCGAGGCGGGCGCGCCGGGCGGCTATTATTATCCGCCGGCACTCGATGGCTCGCGCGGCGGGATCTATTATATCAATTTGCGCGATACGGCCGAATGGCCACGCTGGCGTCTGCCCACGCTCAGCGTGCACGAAGGCGTTCCGGGCCATCACTGGCAGCTGGCGATCGCCGCTGAAACGCCGAAGATGCCGCCGCTGCGCCAGATCATGAGCTATTCGGCCTATTCGGAGGGTTGGGGGCTTTATGCCGAGCAACTCGCCGACGAGATGGGAGCCTATCGCGACGATCCGCTCGGACGTGTCGGCTATTTGCAGAGCCAGCTATTCCGGGCGGCACGGCTCGTTGTCGATACCGGTATCCACCGGATTCGTTGGTCGCGCGAGAAGGCGATACGATATTTCATGGATACGCTGGGCGAGGCCGAGAGCAAAGCAACGACCGAGGTCGAACGTTATGCGGTTCATCCCGGCCAAGCGACTAGCTACAAGGTCGGGCATAACCGGCTAGTCGAGCTTCGGTCGAAGGCCGAGCGCGCGCTCGGCGAACGTTTCGACCTCAAGGCCTTCCACGACACCATATTGCTCGCCGGTGCGATGCCGCTGGCGGCACTGGAAACCGTTGTCGACGAATGGATCGCCGATTGCCTTAAGGGAAAGAACGCATGAAGCGGTCGATGCCCCCCCTTGCCGCGTTGTGCCTCGCTCTCTGCTCCACGCTGCCGGCATGCGCATCTCAAGCAGCAAATGCACCGTCCGATCTTTCCGAGGCCGTTCGCAAGCTGCGTTATCCCACCGCCATTTACGTCTTGCGCGACGATGGCGACAGCGCAGCGGCGACAGGCATGGCCGACGCCGATGCAGGCCGTCCGCTTGGGGTCGACACCCCTTTGCGGATCGCATCCAACACCAAGACGTTCACCGCAGCCACCGTCCTGCGTCTTTGGGAGCAGGGACGAATTGACCTCGACGCGCCGATTGTCGAGCTGATAGCGCCCGAATTCGACAGGCTTCTGCGTTCCGACGGCTACGATCCCGGGCGGATCACGGTTCGACAGTTGCTCAGTCATAGCGCAGGGCTTTTCGACCACGGCAGCGACCCGCGCTTTGCCCAGCGCTTTCTTGCCGATCCGGCGCGGGTGTGGAAACCGATCGAACTGGTCGCGTTGATGACTGAATTTGCCGACCCCCAAAGCGCACCCGGCGCCGAATTTCGCTATTCCGACGATGGTTATATTTTGCTTGGCCATATCGTCGAGCGCATTACCGGACAAACGCTTGCAGCGGCGGTGCGCGAGCAACTCGGCTTCACTCGCCTCGGGCTCACTGATAGCTGGTGGGAAATCATGGAAGTACCGCCGGTGGACGCTCGTCCGCGCGCGCGACAATGGCTTGGCGACCATGACGTAACGGACGTCAACGCTTCGATCGACCTTTACGGTGGCGGCGGACTGCTCATGTCCGCGCGCGACATGGCGCGTTTCTTCAAGGCGCTTTTCGAAGGGAGGGTGTTCGCGCGGGCAGAAACCCTGCGGGAGATGCTGCGTCCGGGGCCGCACAAGGGCAGCGATCAATACCGACTGGGGATATTTGTCGACCATATCGGAGGGCGCGATGTCTATTGGCACAGCGGCTTTTGGGGAACCTACGCTCTCTATGACCCGGCGACGAGAGCCGCTGCTGCGGGTGTGACGACGAACCAAGCGGGGTACGGCGACTTGGTGTCCATCGTGCGCGCGAAAGTGCCCATGCGGTGATTCTCCGCGAATATGCTGCTGCGCTGATCGGCTAGTATTCCGACCATCCGCACCTGACTATTCGTTGTTCCCGTTAGATGCTCGCGAAGGTCAGCTGTCTCAAGCTGACGCCCGGAAGCCGCATGTCTGGAATCGGCCAGTCAAGGCCGAGCGGGCGAGTGCCAGCGACATGCGGATCGAACCGCGCGATCAGCGACAATATGCCGCTAGCTTCCCGAGCTTCGCCACAGGTGGGGGGCGCATTGCTTCATCAGGAGAGGGGCGTCACAAGGGTGTCGAGCCGCTATCCAGACAGGGGATGGGTAGCGCGATACAGGACGTGGCGTCCCGATGGCCGAACGCCTATAGCGGTACGTAGATGCTTTGCGGCACCATATATTCGAGCATGCCGTCCATACCATTCTCGACCCCGATTCCGCTTTGCTTATGGCCCGCGAACGGCGTGTCGGGCGGTTCTGGTTGATCCAGACCGTGCCGGTTTCGAGTCGTCGGGCGACCGCGACGGCCTGATCGATATCCTTCGACCACACCGCACCGGCGAGACCATATTCGCTGGCGTTGGCGCGATCGATGACTTCGTCGAGATCGTGAAAGCGCATCATCGGGAGGACGGGGCCGAAGGCTTCCTCCTGCACTACGGCTGAATCCTCGGGCGGGTTGTCGATGATCGTGACGGGGATGAAATAGCCCCCCGTATCAGGTCCGGTGGGCCCCTCCACAAGCGTCAGCCCGGCGTCCCTCGCGTCTTCGATCAGTGCCGATACCCGCTCGAACTGGCGTCGGTTCTGCATGGGTCCTAGATTGGTACCCTGTTCACTTCCGTCACCCAGTTTCACGGTCTGCGCGATCGCCGCTAGCCGGTCGCGCAGTCCGTCATAAATGCTGTCGTGGACGTAGAGGCGCTTGGTCGCGACGCAGATCTGGGCGCTGTTGAAAAAAGCGCCGAAGAATATTTTCTGTGCCACGTCGTCGAGATCGACGTCTGGCATGACGATCGCCGCATCGTTGCCGCCAAGCTCGAGCGTCAAGCGCTTCAGATCCTTCGCCGCGCTTTCCATCACGCGCCTGCCCGTCGCAGTCGACCCGGTAAAAGAAATCTTCGCAAAGCCCGGATGCGCGGTCATCAGCGGGCCGAGCGCGTCGCCGCCCGAAATGATATTGAGGACGCCTGCGGGGAAGACGTCTTTCAGCAGTTCGCCGATCTTGAGCATGCAGAGCGGGGTGAAGGGCGAAGGCTTGAGCACGATCGTATTGCCGGCGGCGAGGGCGGGGGCGATTTTCCAGATCGAGAGATTGACCGGAAAATTCCATGGCGAGATCGCACAGACGGCGCCGAGCGGCACATAACTCGTCTCGACCCGCTGGCCATCGCCATTGTCGATGACATGCGTGGGCGGTATCATCGCCGCATAGGCGCGGAGCCACGCCACTGCGATACCGATTTCCGACAGCGCACCATCGGTTGGACGGCCCTGTTCGCGCGTGAAAAGCCGCGCGAGCTGTTCCGCATTGGCCTCGAGAATGTCCCCAGCTTTCCGCAGGCAGGCGTGTCGCTCGCCGATCGGCACCGCACGCCATGTCCTGAACGCCCGCCGTGCGGCCGCCACCGCGATATCGAGCTGTTCCGGCGAGCAATCGGGAGCAGTCGCGAATATCTGCCCGTTCGCGGGATTGATCACCTCGATCTGTGCGTCGCCGGTCGCCAGCGCGCCGTCGATGAGCATCGAATATCCGGTCTCGAAATTCATGATGGCCTCTCCTGCGATCCGATTGACTCGGGTTAAATGCGTATTTAAATGTTGATTAAATGAACATTTAAACTGCGTCAAGGAGAGGCGCCGCGATGGCCATCGATCCGCAAACCCCCATAATGGTCGGCGTCGGCCAGATCGTTCGCCATTGGGACGGTCAGAGTATCGAAGACGCACCGGGCCCGCTCGGGCTTCAACTCGCGGCGGCCAATCGGGCGCTCGCGGATAGCGGCGCGGGCGATGCGCTGCGCCGGATGATCGATGGCGTTGTTGTGGTGCGTGCCAATCATGACTCGATCGAGGGCGCCCGCCATCCGTTCGGGCGCTGCACCAACCCGCCTGCTACACTGGCGGCGAAACTGGGGGTCAAGGGCGCGCGCTGCATCTATTCGGTCGTCGGGGGCGATCAGCCACAGGCGCTTGTGAACGAGGCGGCAGAGGCGATCTTTGCGGGGGATGCCGAAGCGGTCCTGCTGGCAGGGGCCGAGGCGACGGCGGCGATGAAGCAGGCGCTGAAAGCGCGACTGACGCTCGACTGGTCGTACAGTGTCGAGGGTCCACGGGAGGACCGCGGTCTGGGGCCGTCGCTCCTGACCGATTATGAGCGCGTGAACGGCTTGGGCATGCCCACGCAGACCTATCCGGCGTTCGAGCAGGCGCTGCGCGCACGGTTGGGCCTTGACCGGTCCGCCTATGTCGCGCTGATGTCCGAGCTGAACCCCCATTCGCAATTCCCGCAGAGCCGCTCGCGCGATTTCCTCGCGACGCCGAGCGATGCCAATTATCCGATCGCCGAGCCCTATCTCAAATGGCATGTCGCGCAGGACGCGGTGAATCAGGGAGCGGCGGTCATCCTGACCTCGGTCGGCGCGGCGCGGCGGGCCGGAATCGATCCCGCCAAATGGGTCTATCTGCATGGTTATGCCGCAGTGAAGGACCGGCCGGTCATGGAACGACCCGATCTGTCGCGCTCGCGCGCGATCGAGGCGGCGCTGCAGGGCGCGCTCGATATGGCGGGGAAGACGGTGCCCGGCATCGACCTGTTCGATCTTTACAGCTGCTTTCCCTGCGCGGTGCTGCTCGCGGCCGAGGCGCTGGGGGTGGACTGGCGGCATACCCGCTGCACCGTCACCGGCGGACTGCCCTTCTTCGGCGGGGCGGGGAATAATTATTCGATGCACGCCATCGCGGCGATGGCCGAGCGGCTGCGCGCGTCGCCCGGCGAATTCGGCCTCGTCCTCGCCAATGGCGGGTTCCTCTCGAAGGAAGCGGTCGGCATCTATTCGGTCGTCGGGGGCGATCAGCCACAGGCGCTTGTGAACGAGGCGGCAGAGGCGATCTTTGCGGGGGGTGACATGGAAAAAGGGGCGGCCTTCGCGCGGCTATGTCATCGCGTCGAACGAACAGGGACGTGTGCTGGCCCGGGTTCGTACAGGGCATCGCGCTACGCTGGCGAGCCTTGCCGAACAGGATGCGATCGGCCGGTCGGTTCGCATCGTTCACGAGCAGGGTGTGAACTTCGTCGAACCCGCAAGTCGGCTTTGCGAGCCAGCTCCGGCGATCGGGTTGGCGGCGCGGCGGTTCGGGCATGTGCTGGTCGAACGCCGCGGGCACGTCCTGGAGGTCACGCTCAACCGCCCCGAGGCCATGAACGCGCTTTTCAGCGAGGTGCACTTCGAACTGCACGAGATCTGGGATGATTTCGACCGCGACCCCGACCTGTGGGTCGCGATCGTCACGGGGGCGGGCGACCGGGCCTTTTGCAGCGGCAACGACCTCAAAGTCACGGCGAAGGGCGGGGACATGTCGATCCCGCCATCCGGCTTTGCGGGACTCTGCTCGCGCTTCGACCGGACCAAGCCGGTCATCGCCGCGGTGAACGGCGTGGCCATGGGCGGAGGCTTTGAGATCGTCCTTGCCTGCGACCTTGCCGTGGCCGCGGCGAGCGCACGCTTCGCGCTGCCGGAAGTGAAAGTCGGTCTTTATGCGGCGGCGGGCGGCGTCCAGCGGCTGACGCGTCAGATCGGGCGCAAGGCGGCGATGGAACTCATTCTGACGGGACGGCATTTCGACGCTGCCGAAGCGCGGGAACTTGGCGTCATCAACGATGTCGTCGATAGCGATGCGATGGGCGCCGCGCGGGCGCTCGCCGAACGGCTGCTCGAAAATTCGCCGTCGGCGATCCGCGCCTCGAAAGAGGCGCTCAACAAGCTCGAAAATCTGGAATCGCTCGAGGAGGCGATGGCGGCCAACGGACGCATCTTCGGACGGCTGATGCGCACGCGCGATTTCCGCGAGGGCGTCAGCGCCTTTGCCGATAAGCGCAAACCCGAATGGAGCGGATCGTGACGATTGCAATGGACGGCAGGCCGATGCTGGAGGGGATCCGGGTCGTCGATCTGACGAGCGTCGTCTTCGGACCCTATTGCACGCATATCCTCGCCGAACTCGGTGCCGAGGTGATCAAGGTCGAGGCGCCGGGTGCGGGGGATGCATTCCGCTGGTCAGGCAAAGCCGCGGCGACGCCTGGGATGAGTCCCGGCTTTATGGCGATCAACCGCGGCAAGCAGTCGGTTACGCTCGACCTCAAGACCTCTGACGACCTCGCGTGCATGAAGGCGCTGCTCGACGACGCCGACGTGTTCGTGCTCAACGTGCGTGGCAAGGCGGTCGAGCGGCTAGGGCTCGACTATGCCGCGGTGCGGGCGATCAATCCCGACATCATCTATGCGCATTGCGTCGGTTTCGGGCAAGATGGCCCCTATGCTGACCTGCAGGCTTATGACGATGTGATCCAGGCGGCGACGGGGACGGCAACATTGTTGCCGCGTGTCGACGGCAATCCGCGTGCGCGCTATCTGCCGTCGCTGATCGCCGACAAGGTCGCGGGCCTTCACGCCGCCTATGCGGTGCTCGCCGCGATCATCCACAAGCTGAGGACCGGCGAGGGACAGAAGATCGAAATCCCGATGTTCGAGGCGTTCAGCCATTTCATGCTCCTCGAGCATCTTGCCGGACAGAGCTTCGATCCCCCGAACGCGCCTGTCGGCTATTTTCGCCAGATCGACCCCGACCGACAGCCTTTCCCAACGCGCGACGGCTTCGTCAGTATCGTGCCCTATACCGATGAAGCCTGGCCGAAGATGTTCGGGGTGCTCGGCAATCCGGAGTTTCTGAACGACGAGCGGTTCGCGACCCGCAAGGCGCGGACGGTCAATCTGGCGCTGCTCTACCGCGAAATGGCCCGGCTGACCCCGGCTTTCACCACGGCAGAACTGATCGCGAAATGCCATGCGGCGCAGATTCCTGCGCAGCCGGTGCGCGATATCGCCGATATCATGAACGATCCGCATCTGGCTGCGACGGGTTTTTTCTCGCGGCAGGAGCATCCGAGCGAAGGGGGCTATTTCGCGATGGAGCATCCGGTGCGCTTTGCAAAACCACTCGAATCGGCCAAGCGTCATGCGCCGCGGCTGGGCGAACAGTCCGACCGGATCCGCGCGAGGCTGAAGGGGCAATGACGGGGGCAGCATGGCCGAGGATATGACCGACCAGCCGGCAACGGCGCAGCGTATCGTCGAGGCGGCGCGAAGCCTGATGATCGAGCGCGGGCTGCTCGAGGTGTCGATCGCCGATATTTCGGAACGCGCGGGGACCAATGTCGCGCTCGTTAGCTATTATTTCGGCAACCGCGAAGGGTTGATGATCGCGATCATCGAGGGCGATGCGCGCCGCGCCTCGGGCAATCTCGAACGCCTTCTTGCCGCCGACATTTCGCCAAGGGCGAAGATGGAGGCGCACATCAATGGGCTGATCGAGGCCTATTTCGAGCGACCCTATCTCAACCGCCTGCTCCAGAAACTGCTGCGCGAGGCCTCGCCCGAGGCATCGGCGAAGGTCGGCGATACCTTCGTCCGGCCGGTGGTCGAGGCGCGTCGCGCGATCATCGCCGACGGAATTGCGCGTGGCGAGTTTCGGGCGGTCGATGCCAATCTGGTCAGCTTCGCCATCGACGGCGCCTGCGCGCATCTCTTTTCGTCGGTGCAGTCGCGGCGCACGATCCTTGGCGACGGCTCGCTCGCTCACGACCTCGTCGAACGCTATGCTGCGACGGTAACCGAACTGATTGTCGGCGGATTGCTCGCACGTTAGTCGGCCAGCGCAGCCTGCGGGTTAAAGCCGAGCGTCGCCGAATAGCCGCCATCGACCCCGATCGACTGGCCGCATACGAACGACGCAGCGTCGGACAGCAACCAGACGATCGCGGCGGCGCTCTCTTCGGGCGTACCGAACCGGCCGATCGGGTGCATCTTCGCAGCGCCGCGCATCGCCTCTTCATTGCCCTGCAGCACGCGATGAAGCATTGGAGTTTCGGTGCCCGCGGGCGCGATCATGTTGATGCGGATTCCGCGCCCGGCATTCTCGACCGCCGCCGAACGGGTCAGCGCCCAGACGGCATGTTTCGACGCGGAATAGATCGACTGGCCGGCCAGCCCGGTGAAGGATCCGACCGACCCGACATTGACGATCGCGCCGCCGCCGGCGCCCATCGCGGCGATCTCGGCACGCATCGCAAAGAAGATGCCGCGCGCGTTCACGTCCATGATGTCGGCATAGTCGGCGTCGGTGAGATCATGCATCGGTGCCATGCGGCCCTCGATACCTGCGTTGTTCACCGCGCCGTCGAGACGTCCGAAGGTGTCGGCGGCGGTCGAGACGAATGCATCGACCGCGTCCGACGTGCGCACGTCGACCGGCAGCCCCAGCGTCCTGGGCGCCCCGGCGCGCGCAGCTTGGCCGGCGACCGCTTCCGCTTTTGCGCGGTCGCGAGCGCCAACGACGACTGTCGCCCCGGCGCGTCCGCAGGCGATGGCGGTCGCGCGTCCGATGCCCGTCGACCCGCCGACGACGAGAATGACTTTGTCCTTGAGCATGGGTGCGATCAGGCGGCGCGGGCGATCTGCGGGCGCGATACGGTGTCGCCCAGATAGACGCCGGGCGTCGCGCCCACCGGGCGGTCGCGTTCGAACGTCTGCTCGCCGTTCACGAAGATGTGGCGATAGCCCCCGGCGCGCGCCTTGCGCCGCCAGTCGCCGCCGGGCTGGTCATGGACGACGTCGAACCGGTCCTGGTCGAAATAGAGTTCGTCGAGGTCGTAGACGAGGATGTCGGCCGCCATGCCTTCCAGTAGGGCTCCGCGGTTCTTGATGCCCATGGCGCGGGCGGGCTGGTAGGAGAGCCGGTAGTGCATTTCCTCGAGCGAGAGGAAATCATTGTCGCGCACCAGCCACAGGATCAGGTCGGTGGTCCACTGGCCGCCGCTGAAATTCTTGGTGTGCGCCCCGCCGTCCGAAGCCCCCGCGAGGACCCGGCCGTTCGAAAGCAGGTCGGCGACCTTCGCCGGATCGATCGCGATGCCGGGGGTCTTGAGTTCAATTCGCAGGTCGCTTTCGAGTGCGGTGTCGATGAACGCGTCAACCTCGCTCTTGCCTTCGGCCGCGGCGATCTCGCCCAATGTCTTGCCGAGATAGTCCATGGCGTCGTTCGAGCCTTCGCCCATTCCGATCACGGTATAGTCGGCAAGTCCCCCGGCGGTCGCCTCGAACATCACCGGGTCATAGCTTTCATTGAAGCGGCGGCGGAATTCGGGATCGAGCAGCTTTGCGCGCTTGTCGGCCGGATCCTTGCAGAAGGTCAGCTCGCGATAGACGTCGAGCGCGTCGAGCGAGCAGCCGGGCGAGTTGAAGAGCTCGGTCTCGTTCCACGCGCGGCAGATGACCGTCGCGGCGTACATCTCGACGCCCTCTTCTTCGTTCATCGCGTCGAGCCATGCCATGCTCTGGCGGTGGAGGTCGGGGGTGTATTCGCTGACCGAGAATACATTGTGCAGGATCGGCCGGCCGGTTTCGCGGGCGAGTTTTTCGCTGATCCTCCGGTCGCCGACCGGGCCGATCTGCGAAATGACCTGGATGATCCCCTCCTGCCGGTCCTTCAGCGCGCACGCCATTGCGACGGCATCGTCGGGATGCATGATGTCGGTCGGCATCGGTGATCCGTCGACGTCGACATGGTTGTTCTCGTGCCCCATGAAGCTCAGCGAGAGGCCGCACGCGCCGGCGTCCATCGCCTCGTGTATCAGCCCCTTGATCGTATCGACCTCGGCCGCAGTCGGGCGGCGGTGCTTTGCATCCTCGCCCATCACATAGAACATCACCGCGTTGAGCGGCAGGAACATGGTGAGGTTCACCGCCTTGGGCGTCCGCCGCATCGCCTCGACGAGTTCGGGGAAGGTCTCCCACGACCAGGGGAGAGCGGTCTGCATCTGGATCGCAGGAACCTGCTCGGTCGTTTCCATCATAAGCATCGCGCGCTCGCGGTCCCTTACGTGAACTGGAGCAAAGCCGAAGCCACAATTGCCGGTAACGACGGTCGTGATGCCGTTCTCGCCGGCGTTCGAGCAGGTCGGATCCCAGAAAATCTGCGCGTCATAATGGGTGTGGGTGTCGATATGGCCGGGAGCGACGATTAGTCCAGCGGCATCGACCACGCGCGCGCTACCGGGATCGGCGATGTGCCCGATCCGTGCAATTTTCCCGTCCCGGATCCCGATGTCGGACCTGAAGCGCGGAAAGCGCGTGCCGTCGATGATCGTCCCGTTCTTGATGACGAGGTCGAATCCGTACATGACAAATCTCCCGGTATGTCGCTATGCGGGAAGAATATGACAAATGTTGATTTTTGTCAAATTTAGGGATTTTCTGTGAGCTATATGATGGACAATGAGCTTGAAACCGACGTCGCGCGCCGGACGCAGGCCCGCATATTGGACGCTGCGAATCAGGTGATCGCGAAGGTCGGATACAAACGGTTGCGGATGGAAGCCGTCGCGAAGGGCTCGGGGATCACCCGCCAGACGATCTACAATTACTTCCCGAACAAGCAGCAGCTCGCGACCGCAGTACTGCTCCGCGAGGGCGCGCTGGTGAACGAGCGCGCGAAGGAAAATATTCCCGATGACCTGGAAGGCGAGGCGCTGCTGTCCGCCGCGGTGCTCGCGCTGGTCGACGCCGCGCGCGCCATGCCGATCTTCGAGGGACTCTTCGAAGAAGGCTCGATGGGCTATGTCAACGAACTCGCCGAGCATTCACAGGTCATCGAGCGGATGATGCACGACTATTGGGCGCCGGTGATCGAGCGGATCGCCGCGACAGGACGGGTGCGAGGCGATATTCCGGTCGAGCGGATCGAGTGGTGGCTGAGCTTCGTCTATCGCGCGCTGCTCCAGCGGCCGACCGAGGACCTCGACGATCGTGCCGGAATGGATGCCCTGGTCCGCGACTTTCTTGCGCCGACGGTGATGGCGCGCTGATCAGGCGGCGATCGGCGTCACCGTTACCGGGATGCCGTCGATGAACGTCGTTCCCGAGACGAGTTCGACCGCTTCCGGCCCCAGCCCGAGCAACAGGTTGATGTTCGCGCCGGGCAGCGTGTTGGCATGGCGCCAGCCGCCATTGTGGCCCCATCCGTGCGGATAGCAGACCGCACCCTCGACCACATCTTCGGTCACTTCGACTGCGACTTCGACGGCGCCATGTTCGTTCGCCACGCTGGCCTGACCGCCATCGCTGAGGCCGTATCGCGCTGCGTCGGCGGGGTGGACGAGTAACGCCGGCTCCTGCGAGCGCGCCAGCTTCTCCGGATTGTGCATCCAGCTGTTCATCGACTTGAGTTTGCGCTGGCTGAACAGCTTCAGCATTCCATCGCCGCCGGTCGGGGCCTGCTGCGCCGCGAAGCGTGCGAATTCGTCGGCGACGATCGGGTGCCAGAGGCGGATCTTGCGATTCTCGGTCGCGATGTGTTCGGCCCAGCCATCATAGGTCAGCGGCAAGTCGAGCATCATGCCGTGCGGCATCTCCGCCAGTTTCGCGAAAGTCAACGCCTCGTCGCCGCGCTGCTTGCCGAGCGGCCCGTTCCGGAGCGCGAGTTCGACCAGGGTCAGCGGCGTGATCGACATACCCTGCCGCTCCAGCCAGCGCAGGCCCGGGGTCGGCGCGATCGAACCGAGCCCCATGCGTGCAACGAGGTCGTCGAAAATCGCCTTTTCCTCGCGCGCTTCGCCCATCGGCGGAACCGCGGCGCGGGCGTACTGGATATAGGGCCGCACCATATGCGACAGCCCGATCAGCGGAATATCGTCCTTTTCGAGGAAGGTGGCGGCGGGCAGGACATAGTGCGCGAAGCGGTTCGTCTCGGTCACATAGAGATCGACCGAGAAGAAGAGGTCGAGCGACTCGAGTGCCCTTTCGAGCCGTTCGCCCCCCGGCGCTGACAAGACGGGATTGCCGGCGATGACCATCATGGCGCGGACTCGGCCGTCGCCGGGTTCCAATATGTCGTCGGGCAGCGCTGCAGCGGGCATCAGGCCGGCCACGACGGGCAGGTTGCCGATCCGCGTACGATGCTCGCCATAGCCGGATAGCGGTTCGGTGCCTTCGGCGAGCGGAAAGGCGCCGAAGGTCGACCCGCCCGGCTTGCCGAACTTGCCGCCGGCGATGTTGATCGCGTCGAGCAGCAGGTTGGCAATCGTCGAGAAGCGGCCACGGCACAGGCCGACGCGGCCGTATATCGCGGCACGCGGCGCGGCGGCGAAGTCGAGTGCAAGTTGTTCGATGGTGGCGCGCGGGACGCCGGTGGCCGCTGCCGCCTCGTCGATATCGACCTGCATCACGGCAGCGCGCAGATCGTCCCAACCGGTGCAATGCGCCGCGAGGAAGGCTTCGTCGACGACCTCCGCGCGGATCATCACCTTGAGCATTGCTGCGTGAAGCCACGCGTCGGCATCGGGCTGGATCGCGACATGTTCGTAGCGCTTCGCGGTTTCGGTCCGGCGCGGATCGATCACGATCACACGGCCGCGTTCGGCAATGGCATCGAGGTCGTGTCGCATCCGCGGCGCGGTCAGCAAGCCGCCGTGCGATATCAGCGGGTTGGCGCCCGTTATGATGAGCAAATCGCAGTTGGGCAGGTCGGGGATCGCGTTGCGAAAGGCCACCCCATAGAGAATCCAGCTTGCGAGGTGCCGCGAGGTACTGTCCTGCGATCCCGCGGCATAGAATTTGGTGCTGCCGATCCGCTGCAGGAACCACTGGCTCGACATGAATGTGTCGGTCGAAAAGGCGCCGGGATTGCCGAAATAGGTCGCGATCGCCTCGGGCCCGTCGGCGTCGAGGATTGCTTTCAGCCGCGCGGCGATATCGTCGAGCGCCTCGTCCCACGTCCCCTCGATAAACTCGCCCGGACCGCCAATGCGTTTGAGCGGTCGCAACACGCGGTCGGGGTCGTTGGCGATATCGACGATCGCCGCGCCCTTTACACAGATATGTCCCCTTGCGTGCGGATTGTCGCGGTCGGGGGAGAGTTTGACCGGGCGGCCGTCCTCAACCGAGATCACGGTGCCGCAGAAGGCTTCGCACAGGCGGCAGAAGCTAGTCGTCTCGGTTCGAATCGGGACTTCGCTGGCCAATTTTCTCTCCATTCATTCGCCGAAAGCCCGTGGAATCACCCGTTTAAATGAGCATTTAAAATCCCGGTTGACAGAACAAAATACGACGAATATCTATTTTTGTCGTGTCTGGATATGCGCTACTGTTGCGCGGACTGGCAAGCAGAAAGATGGAGCGAAAAGCTTCGCGATCTGGAGGGAGACGAAGATGCGTAAGGCTGTTCTGATGGCCGGTTTTGCCATCGCCACTGTGAACCCTGCGCCCGCCTGGGCACAGGCGGCTGCGGAAGCCGGGGAAACGGCGACCGGCGAGAGCGGCGGACTGGTCGATATCGTCGTGACCGCGCAGCGGCGTTCCGAAAGTCTTCAGAAGGTTCCTGTGGTCGTCACCGCAGTCGAACCCGAAGTGCTGGAGGCGCGCAATGTTTCGACGCTGCAGGATCTGCCGAAGCTGACGCCGTCGCTGACCGTCCAGAATCAGGCGAGCAATGTCACGCCCTTCATCCGCGGCGTCGGTTCGACCGTCACCGGGGCGGGGCAGGCGGCCAGCGTCGCGACCTATGTCGACGGGGTCTATATCTCGACGCTGACGAGCGCTGCCTTCGACCTCGACAATGTCGAACAGGTCCAAGTGCTTGAAGGCCCGCAGGGCGCGCTTTATGGCCGCAACGCGACTGGCGGTGCGATCGTCGTGACGACGAAGACGCCGCAGCCGGGCGCTCCGATTTCGGGGCGCTTCCGTGCCGGGTACGGCAATTATGACAATCGCGAAGCGTCGGCGATCATTTCGGGCGGGCTTGGCGACATGTTCGCTTTCTCGGTCAACGGGTCGATCCGCAAGCGAGACGGCTATGTCAGGAACCTGAATGCGCCAGGCGTCGGGGCCACGAACGACGACTTTTACGACCGCGATTCCAAGTCGATCGGGGCAGTTCTTGTGTTCAAGCCGTCCGAACAGTTCAATCTGGTGCTGCGCGCGCAGCATTTCGAATCCGACGACCGGTCGGGGCAGGGCTATCAGGCGGTCGGGTTGGACATCGACGTTGGCGGCACGGGGCTCAACGGGTCGCAGCTCTATTATGCCGGCCTGCTTCAAAGCTTTGGCGTTTCCGTTGGCGACGCGATGGCCGCGGCAGCAAATCTGCGTTTCAGCACGGAGCACGGCGCGACCTATGACAATGAAGCGAATGGTTCGACGCGCGGCATCCTGCGTCCCGGTCCAGCCGGCTCGTTCGTGCAGCTCAATACAGAGACTTATTCGGCCAAGGCCACGCTCAACCTCGGTTCGGTCGAACTCAGCTCGCTAACAGCCTATCAGACGGCGAAATCGCTGTCGGCAACCGAAATCCTGTTCGCCGATCCGACCAGCTATCCGGTCGGCTTCCAGGGCGGCTCGGTCGGCTTCACAGGGGATTTCCCCTCGCGAACCTGGCAGCAGGAGTTCCAGATCGCATCGGTGGATTCGCCAGTTCAGTGGATCGCGGGCGTCGTCTATCTCGACGCCGCGGGCGATGTGCTGCTCACCGGCGACCTGCCGCCGCTGTCGGCGCTCACCGCCGACAATCGCTGGCAGAACAAGTCGATTGCCGGTTTCGGCCAGATCACGGTGCCGATCACGGAGCGGCTCAGCATTACCGCCGGCGGTCGCTACACTGACGAGAAATATACCAGCAACGACTTCATCTCGCCGACCGACCCGCGCAACGTCTTCGGTATCCCGAACCAGGGGCGGCAGGTGCTGAAGGGGTCGAAGTTCACCTATACCGGGCGCGTCCAGTACGACACCGGCGACCTGCTCCTCTATGCGGGGGTCTCGACCGGGTTCAAGGGTGCGACGCTCTCGAACACCAACCTGCTCAGCCCCGGCGTCACGCCCGAGACGATCACTTCGTTCGAGGGCGGTGCCAAGATCCGGCTGTCGCCCGACGCGCGGCTCAACCTCGGCGCCTTCCACTACGACTATGGCAATATCCACATCGCCTATACCGACTCGGCGAGTGGATCGAATATCCTGGTCAACGGCACCGGCGCGAAGATCACCGGCGCGCAATATGATCTGCTGTGGCAGGTGTCGCCGATGTTCACGCTTCGTTCAAACGGGCTGGTGCTCGACACCAGCTACGACCGCGATGTCCAGTCGGCGGGCGGGGCAGGAGTGCTCTTCATCAAGGGCAACCGGCTCGCTGGCGCCCCGAAGTTCGTGCTGTCGATCGGCGCCGACGTTAAATATCCGGTCGGCGACGGCGAATTGAAGCTGTCGATCGATGCCTCGCACAACGACGGCTATTATTTCGACGCCGAGAATCTGACCGGTACGGGCGGCGCGACGGCGCGCAGCATGCAACTCGTCGACGCCAGTCTGACCTATACTGCGCCCGACGATCGTTGGCTCGTATCGCTGTTCGCGGCGAACATCACCGACGAGAAATATTTCGACAGCGGCCTGCCGATAAGCGGACTCGTCCGCAATGCGCGTGCGGCGCCGCCGGCGACATACGGAATTCGCGTCGGGTTCAACTTCTGATGGCCACAATCGCGCCGCCTATCGACGACGATGCGATCGTCGCACCCGCGACCTACTCCGATCCGGACGCCTATGACCGGCTCTTTGCCCGGCTGCGGGCGGAGGATCCGGTCCACTGGACCGAGCCCGCGGACTATCGTCCCTTCTGGAGCGTCACCCGGTTCGCGGACATTCAGGAAGTGGAGCGGAATGCCGCGCAATTCCTGAACGCGCCGCGGATGATGCTTCGGCCGGTCTCGGTCGAGGAGCAGGTGCGCAAGCTTACCGGCGGCAGCGCGTTGATGCTGCGCGACATCGTCCATATGGACGGCCGCGATCACATGGCGCACCGCAAGCTGACGCAGGCATGGTTCATGCCGGGGAGACTGAAAGCGCTCGAAGAGGATCTGCGTGCGCTCGCGCGGCATTTCGTGGGCCAGATGATCGAGCGCGGCGGAGCCTGTGAGTTTGTCGACGACGTCGCGGTCTGGTACCCGCTCCGCGTCATCATGCGCATCCTCGGCGTGCCCGCCGAGGACGAGGCGCGGATGCTCGTGCTGACGCGCGATATTTTTGGCCCCGACGATCCCGATATTCGCAAGGGGCCGAAGCCCGATCTGGCGACGACGATCAAGGGTTTCACCGACTATTTCGCTGAGCTGACCGAAGCACGGCGCCGCGATCCGTCGGACGATATTGCAACCCTGCTGTCGACTGCAGAGGTCGACGGAGAACCGATCGGCACGCTCGAGCTGATGTCCTATTACATCATCATCGCGACCGCGGGACATGACACGACCAGCTCGACGATCGCGGGCGGGCTGCTCGCGCTGCTGCAGAACCCGGCAGAGATGGAGCGACTGCGCTCCGATCCCGCGATCCTGGCCGCGGGCGGGGTGGACGAGATGGTGCGCTGGGTGACGCCGGTTAAGCATTTCTTCCGCACTGCGGCTCAGGATTACGACTTGTGCGGAAAGACGATCAGGGCAGGCGACCATCTGATGATGTGCTATCCTTCGGCCAATCGCGACGCCGACGCCTTTCCCGACCCGTTCCGTTTCGACCTGTCGCGGCCGCCGAACCGGCATCTCGGTTTCGGCTATGGCCCGCACCTCTGCCTCGGCCAGCATCTCGCCAAGATGGAAACCCGCATCTTCTTCGAGGAATTGCTCGCGCGCGTCGATGCGATAGAACTTGCGGGCGATCCGGCGTGGGTCGCATCGAATTTCGTCAGCGGCCTGAAGCGTTTGCCGATCGCCTACAAGGCGCGATAGGGTCGCCCGATGATCCGGATGCTCTTCTGCCTTCACCGGCTGCCGTCGCTCAGTCTCGACGAGTTCCAGACCTATTGGCTGGAAACACACGCGCCGCTGGTCGCGCGCCATGCGCCGACGATCGGGCTGGCGCTGTACCGCCAGCACCACCATATGGGCGATCCTGTGCTCGGGGCGCTGCTCAAGGGGCGGCTGGCCGATCAGCCCTTCGATGGCGTCGCCGAACTTGGCTGGAACAGCGAGGCCGACCTGCTCGGCGGCGGCAGCGATCCGGCGCGGCGCGATGCCAATCGCGAGCTGTTCGAGGACGAGCGGCGCTTCATCGACCTTGCGCGCTCGCCGATCTTCTTCGCCCACTCGCACACGATCGTTGGCGACTAGGGTTTTTGCACGTCCTGAAATGCTTGCACGCGGTAAAGTCCGTTCGCGGGCGAGGTGCCGAACAGCATGGGCGGCTGGCCGGTTCCACCGCGCGCGTTGAACATCGTGCTCAGATGCACGCCGCCCGTGCGGCCGTTCCAGTGCCCGCGTGCCGGCATCCCGACCTCGAGATAGCGGCCGCCCATGCCGAGCAGGACATTGCCCAGACCTTCCAGTTCGACCGTGTGGGTGCCAAGTCCGCTGGCGTCAAACGTCACGCGCGCGTCGCGCATCGTCATCCCGTCGAGCGTCACGCCGAAGTGCGCATCCTGCGTGATCGGCCGGGCGAGCTCGCCGCCCTGGATCACGAAGCCGGTGCGGTTGCGCATGCCCGAAAAGGTGGTCGACTCGCTTATGCTGAAAATGAGATCGCGACCGAACGAGCCGACGAGCCAGAAGAAGGTCGCAAGCGCGGCCTCGGGATCGTCATGCTTGCGCACTCCCCAGCTGTGGTCGCGATGGCCGAAGCCATCGAGCGACCAGGTCCGGTCGCCGATCCGCATGGTTCCGCGCACGCGCCCCGCAACCTCGGTATGCATCGCTGCGAACTTCTCGCGAAAGCCGCCGGTCAGGCCGGACAGCGCCCAGGCATCATAATGCGGATGAAGATTTTCGACGTGCAGGTCGAGCGCGCAATCGCCGTCTTCTGCGACCCAGTGATTGGACGCGCTGTCGAAGGTCGCGGTCAGGAAGCCGTCGATCGAGAACCCGTTCGCGAAGCGGTCGCCCGCGCGCATCGGCACATCGATATGTGAGCGGTTGTAGCCGAGGCCCGGCGCCACGACGCCGAAGGTGCAATTGCCGGTGCCGAGATTCGGGTGGTGCCCGATCCGGATGAAACCGCCCAATCCCTGTTCGATATCCTGAAAACAGAGTACGACGCTTTCCTGCCAATGCGGGTCGGATTCCGGAGCATGTGGCCACTCGTCTTCGACCGGCAGGACGACGATATCCTCGGCGGCGATCATTCGCCGATCCCCGGAACCAGCGCCGCGAGCCGCTTGCGCGAGGCGGTCCAATATGCGCGCTCGACCTCTTCGAGTTTGGGCGGCAGGCGGCTCATTCCCATCGAGGCGAAGACAGCGAGGCGCCATTCGCCGAGCACTTGTGCGAACTCCCAGTCATCGAGCTTGCCCCGCGCCTGGGTATAGGCTGCGATCATCTCGTCGGGGTTGGGAATGCCGTCGACGGGGGGCGCCAGCAGAGCGAAATGGGCGATACCGGCGATTTGGTAGGCCAGGTCGGCTTCGCCTACGCCGAGATGCGACAGCTCCCAGTCGAGCAGCGCGGCGACCTTGCCGTCGTCGCCATACATGAAGTTGGAGATGTTCGCATCTCCATGTGCGAGCTCGGGTGCGCGGTGGCGCGGCGCGTGCGCCGTAAGCCAGTCCGCGACCGTCTCCAGCGTTTCGCGAATGTCGCGATAGAAATCCGCCTTCGCATCCGATCCTCCGGGCGGGATGGTCCGCCGCAGTTCGACCAGGTTCCAGGCAATTTCGCGGTCGAGATAATGGCCCTTGCCCCCCCGCTGCGCGAAATACTCGTCCGCCAATCCGGCTGGCGGCGTCGCATGAACCAGCGCAAGCGTCCGCGCGGCCTCCAGCAGCATCGCGTGCCGGGTGGCGGCATCGACCGCCATATAGGGGCCTTCGTTGAACGGCATGGTGCTGGGCGCGATTCCGTCGATCCGGTTCATGAAGAGCCCGGGCTTGCCTGTGATCTCGCCAGTCGCGTCTAGCCAGAGCGCGTTCGGCACCGGCAGCCCGCGGGCGTAGAGACGCTGCATGATCGAGAACTGCGGCGCCAGCGCATATTGGCTGAAAAAGGCGCCGCCGAGGTCATAGCGAAAGACCAGTCGCCGCGTCCGCCGGTCGTCGCCCGCGACGATTGTTGCATCGAACAGGATCGTGCCGCTCGACGCGCCCGCGGACCGCCGGCCGCCGTCGATTGTGATCGCCTCGACGCGCCCGCCGAGGTCGGGCTGGCGCGATATGAAAGCCGCGAGCCGCTCTTCGACGCGGTCGTTGTCCCGCCCCTGGGTCGCGCCCGTTATCGCCCGGCTTGCTTCGAGCGCGTGATTATTCGCCATCATTCTCTCCCCAGCGTTCGCTTTACGGCCAGATCACGAAATGTGACGAAAGCACATTTTTGTCAAATTATTGAATCTGGATCGCGGGTTGCGGGGATCAGGCCTGCGGGTTTCTCGGGCCGGTTCGCAACAGCTTCGGTATATCCCTTGCTGAGCAGCATGTTGCGCCTGTTGATCCGGCTTGGCCGACCGCCTATCGCGCTGACATAGAAACGTGGGCCTCGCAGTGCCTCCGGCACCACCGACCATTCGTTAATCCAATCGACGAGTTCGTCCTGCCGTCATAGTCCCTACGGTAGCCAGGGGGTATGCAACACGTCGGAGAGATCTGCTTCGCGACGCCAGTGGAAGACGAATATCAAAAATAATTCAAAGATTATGAATTTTTTTTCGGTTCTCTCAACAATTTACTCGCCCTATCCCTGCTTTCGATCAAGCCGGGCAGCTGTCCGCACATAACGCGACAGAATAATTGTCGGTATGGGGAGGGGATTTTATGAAGAATGTGCAAACTTGTGGCCGTGCGCTGAAGCTTGGTGTCGCTGTTGGCGCTTTGATTCTGGCCGGTGCCAATCCTGCATTTGCGCAGGGAAGCGGTGCTGAGCCGAGCGAAGGTGTCGTGCAGGATGGAGACCAGTCCGACGGCGCTTCGGATCAGGGAAGCGGAATCGTCGTCACCGGAACGCGCGTGAAACGCGATGGCTTTTCCGCGCCGACGCCTGAGACAGTGCTATCGGCTCTCGAAATCCAGACCAGCGCGCCTGCCAATATCGCCAACTTCGTCAATCAACTGCCGCAAGCAGCGCCGTCTGACACGCCGCGGACGAACACCGTTCAGGTCGGCACCGGGACCGCGGGCTCAAACTTTCTCAATCTCCGCTCGCTCGGTGCGGCGCGCACGCTGGTGCTGCTCGACGGTCGGCGCATGGTGGGCGCGAGCACCGAAGGACTGGTCGACGTCAATACGCTCCCAAGCTCACTGATCTCCCGCATCGACGTCGTCACTGGCGGTGCTTCGGCCGCCTACGGCTCAGACGCTGTTGCGGGTGTCGTCAACTTCGTGCTCGATACCAAGTTCAAAGGCCTCAAGCTGTCGGCGCAAAACGGCATCACGACCTATGGTGACGGGTATAATTGGAAGGCCGATATCGCTGCGGGAACCGACTTTGCCGGTGGACGCGGTCATATCCTCGTAAGTGGTATGATATCGAAGGATGAGGGGATCGGCGAATCGCGATCGCGCCCCTGGTTCAACGGCCAGAAGATCATCCCCAACCCCGTCACGGGTGCGGGCCAACCGACGCAGATTGCGGCCGAGAACGTGAAACTGTCTCGGTCGACCCTTGGCGGCATCATCGTCTCGGGGGTCCTCAGAGGCACCGAATTCGGGCCGGGCGGCGCGGTTAGCCAGCATCAATATGGCACCGTCAGCGGAATTTTCCAGATTGGCGGCACGGGTCTCGACCTTGCCGAATATTATGGCCTGTCGACACCGGTCGAGCAGCGCACGGCTTTCGCGCGCCTGTCCTATGATTTCTCCGACGCCTTTAACGTCTTTGCCGAGGGCAGCTACGGCTATGCGCTCGCGCGGCCTTTTTCTCCCTTCAATTCATACATGGGCAACCTCACGCTTCGTAGCGACAACGGGTTCTTGCCCGACGACTTGCGGACCATACTGACAGCTGCCGGGCCGACCTTCAGCTTCGGAACGTCGAACGGCGATATCGGGCGCTACGACACGCGAAATCGGCGCGAACTGTTTCGCGGTGTTCTTGGCGCGCAGGGCGAGATCGGCGGCGGGTGGAGCTATGAACTCTATGGGCAATATGGCCGGACAGACATTTCCATTTCTGCAGGCAATAATGTGAACATGGCGGTGTTCCGCCAGGCGACCGATGCCGTTCGTTTGCCGTCGGGCCAAGTCGTTTGCCGTTCCACGCTGACCAACCCGAACGATGGATGCATTGCGTATAATCCGTTCGGCACCGGGGTGAATTCGCCCGAAGCCATCGCCTATGTCACGGGGACGTCGCGCACCGATTCGGTGCTCGAGCAGAAGGTTGTCGCCGGAACCATTCAGGGCATGCCGTTTGACACTTGGGCCGGGCCAGTCTCGATCGTCGTTGGCGGCGAGTATCGTTCCGAAGAAATCTCGGGAACGGGAGATCCCGTTTCGGCGGTCAGCGGCTACCAGGCCGGCAACTACAAGGCGACGAACGGCAAATATGATGTCCACGAGTTTTTTGGCGAGGTCGTTGTGCCGCTCGCGAAAGACATACCCGCGATCTACGAACTTGAATTCAACGGTGCCGCGCGCCGCACGCACTACAGCACCAGCGGCAGCGTCACGACCTGGAAGGCGGGGCTTACCTACTCCCCGATCCGCGACCTGCGGCTGCGCGCCACGCGCTCTCGGGATATTCGGGCACCTAACCTGTCGAACCTGTTCCTCGGCGGAACCGTCCAGAACAACCAGACCGCGCGCGACCCCTTCACCAACGGGTCGTCGCCGCTGTTTCGTCTGACGACCCAAGGCAATCCTGATTTGACGCCCGAAATCGCGGACACGCTCACCGTCGGTGGAGTCTATACCCCCGGCTGGCTGCCGGGTCTTTCGCTGTCGGTCGACTATTATGATATCAAGATTAAGGACGCCCTTTCCGTCCTGACACCGCAGCAGATACTCGACCGCTGTTTCGGCGGCAATACGGCGCTGTGTGGCAACATTACCCGGACCGGCGGCGTCGTCACGGCGATTACCACGAGCCCCTTCAACGTCGCGGTCGAGCGCGCCCGCGGCCTCGATATCGAGGCAAGCTACCGCCGTCAGCTCGGAAACGGCGGCAATCTGAACCTGCGGGTGCTCGGCACGCACGCGATCACCCGCTATGTCTTCGACGGTACCAATACCGATTATTCCGACGGTGAAAACAGCGGCAGCTTGCCGCGCTGGCGTGTACGGACATCGGTTGGTTACAGCGACGAAAAGTTGCGTGCGGATGTCACCGCACGGACAGTCTCTTCGGGGGTTTATGACCGTGCCTTCACGCCGGCAATCCTGGCAGATAACAGGATACCCGGCGCCACCTATTTCGACCTCGCGCTCGGCTTCAAGGTGCCGGCATTCACGGCCGATGGCGAAGGGGAATTCTTCATCAACGTCGATAATGTCTTCAATAAGGACCCTGTTCTCGTCTTGCCTACCAACCTCCAGCAGATCACGGCGCCCGTCAACGCCGCGCTCTACGACACGGTGGGTCGCGAGTTCCGCATCGGCTTTCGGGTAAAAATCTAGAATTATTCAGGGCAGAGATATTATGACGATATCGGCGACACGGCGTACGGCGCTTCTGGGAATGGGGGCGCTGTCTCTCGTATCGCTTGGTGAAACGACAGCGGCGGCGCGAGTGAGGCGTCGCCCCAATATCGTCTTCATTCTTGCTGACGATATGGGTTATGCCGACGTTGCATGCTACGGCCGGACCGACGTTCGCACCCCTGCAATTGACAGCCTGGCGCGCGACGGCATCCAGTTGCTGCAAGGCTATGCCAATTCGGCGGTCTGTTCGGCGACGCGCACGGCGCTCATGACCGGACGCTATCAGTATCGGTTGCCAATCGGCCTTGAGGAGCCATTGGCGGGGTCGAGCGGGAATGTCGGGCTGCCGCCAGAGCATCCCACTCTGCCCTCCATGCTACGCGCTTCGGGCTATCGTACCGCGTTAATCGGCAAGTGGCATCTTGGCGAACTGCCCGATTTCGGTCCGCTCAAGAGCGGCTATGAAGAGTTTTTCGGCTTTCGCGGCGGCGCGCTCGATTATTTCTCGCACAAGGGTGCTCGCGATCAGGATGATCTTTGGCGTCAGGATCAGAAGATCGAGATGCCGGGATATTTCACGAACCTGGTCGGACAGCAGGCCGTCGACTTCATCGACCGCAGCGCAGCGCTCGACCGCCCGTTCTTTCTCAGCATGCACTTCAACGCACCGCATTGGCCGTGGGAAGGTCCCCACGATAGCGCTGAAGCTCGGCGTATCGCGGGGACAGGACTTCGCCACCTGGATGGCGGAAGCCGCAAGACCTATCTCGAAATGATCGAGGCGATGGATGCCGAAGTTGACCGGGTGCTCAAGACGCTCGCGCGCCATGGGATCCGCGAGGATACGATCGTGGTGTTCACGAGCGACAATGGCGGCGAGCGCTTTGCCGACACCTGGCCGTTTAGCGGTCAAAAGACCGAGTTGCTCGAAGGAGGGCTGCGGGTTCCGTCTCTCATTTCCTGGCCCAATGGACTGCCCCGCGGCCAACAGAATGACCAGGTTTCGATCACGATGGACTGGGTTGCGACCTTGCTGTCGGCAGCGGGCGTTGCTCCCGATCCTGCCTATCCACTCGATGCGATCGATCTCTTGCCGATATTGCGCGGAGCCGAACTCCAGCGGCGCACGCTCTACTGGCGGTACAAGGCGAACCACCAGCGGGCCGTCCGCGACGGGAATCTTAAATATTTCAAGATTCTGAATAATACATTCCTGTTCGATGTCGTGGCGGACCCGCTTGAACGGGCAAATCTGAAGACGCGCCAACCAGAAGACTTCGCGCGCTTGGAAGCCATGTGGAAAGACTGGAATTCCACCATGTTGCCCGAGCAGGACAAAACGTTCACGGAAAGCGTCCAGGGCAAGGATCAAGCCGATCATTTTGGGTCCGGGCCAGCGATCAAAACCGCCGATCCCGGCGACTGAACGTCGGCTGTGGCAGACGCTCTAATCATCGATCCCGCTGGCGGGCCCCAAATGTGTCTCCCGAATATGCGTCGCCAGCGCCGCTGCCCAACTCGAAGGACGCCGACCAAGCGGGGTATAGAGCGTCATGGCACGCATGATCGTCGGATTGGTCAACTCGCATTGCACAAGCCCCATGCGGCGAGCGAGCCCGGCAAGGTAGGCGGGGCTGCAAGTGAAGCCCATGCCGGCAGCAGCAAGGCCCAGAGCGGTAGTCACATTGTCGACGATCTGTGCCGACTTGACCGTGGCGGCGATATTATCCGGAAGGCGCGGGAGGACGCTGTGTTCATGATCGCGTCCCGCAGCGACGAGCGGCCATTGCAGAGCATCGGCCCAAGCGAGGTGTCGGTGCGCCGCCATCGGATGGTCCGGCGCACACCAAGCAACCCAGGCGCTGGGATAGAGCGTTTCGACCATCACGTCGGGCGAGGCAATTCGGTCAGGGCCCAGCGCCATGTCTGCCTCGCCGTTGGCGACCCGGTCGGAAAGCCATTCAACCCCGGTGTCGAGGATGCGCACTTGGACTGCCGGGCGATGCCTAACGAAGTCGGCAATGACGCGGGGCAGGATTTCGGCGGCGACGGTGAGGGGGGCGGCCACACGCACGATGCCCACAGCGCGGTTGCGAATATCGGACGCTATGTTGGCGGCTGCTTCCAGTTGCCGACGAATTGCCAGTGCGGCCGGCAGAAACTCGCGTCCCTCGGGCGTGAGCGCAACCTTGCGCGTCGTTCGCTCGAACAGCTGAAATCCCAGCAATCCTTCAAGTTCTGCGATCTGGTTGCTGATGGCCGACGCCGTGAGATTAAGGCGGCGTGCGACTTGCGTGAAATTCCCGAGTTCCGCTGCCGTGACGAACGCGCTGAGCTGGCGCATGGTGAAGTGCGGCGCGGATTTCATGACCATTCCTTGGTAATTTAGCGAATTCAATCGAACTTTGCATTAATCGAGAACCGGCGCAAGCGGTGGCAGACAGGAGCGGACCTTGAATACACTCGATGAACAGGATGCTGGACGCGCCTTGCGCCCCGCCGAGAGCGAAGACCAACTCGAATTTTCGGCGGCGGCGGCGCTGGAGACGTCGCGCTGGTCCCTTTATCAAAAGGCGATCCTTGCGCTGACGGCGTTGGCGGTGATCTTCGACGGGCTGGACAACCAGCTCCTCGGCTTTGCAGCGCCCGCTCTGATCCGAGACTGGGGCATAAGCAAGGGCGATCTCGTGCCGATCATCGCATCGAGTCTGATCGCGATGACGATCGGGACGAGTATCGCGGGCTTCGTCGCCGATCGGGTGGGCCGTCGTCCGACGTTGATCGCCAGTGTCGCGCTGTTCGGCGCGTCAAGCGCCGCCATCGCGTTTGCGCCGAGCCTGGCAGTGCTGTTTGCGCTGCGACTGATCGCCGCGCTCGGCCTTGGCGCCGCGATGCCGATCGCCACCGCGTTGCTCGCGGAGTTTACGCCATTGCGCCAGCGGGCCTTCGGCGTGACGCTCGGCATCGTGTGCATCCCGCTTGGCGGGCTGCTAGGCGGACTGTTATCCGCGAACATTCTTCCCGACCACGGGTGGCGCGCCCTGTTCCTGGTCGGCGGACTGCTTCCGCTGGTCGTCGCCTTTCTGTTCCTCTTTTTCCTGCCCGAATCCCCGCAATTGCACTTGGCGCGCGGCGGCGACCCAGCCGCGGTGCGCAAGACGCTGGCGCGATGCGGCATCAAGGTGCCCCCGGGCGCGCGGCTTGTAGCCGAAACCGCGATAACGAATGTCGGGCAAGGCGGGCTGCGTGCGCTGTTCGCGGGCGGTCTCGCGCGCGAAACCCTATTGTTGTGGTTGTCCTTCTTCACATGCCTTCTCGCGGTCTATAGCGTGTTCAATTGGGCGCCGACCCTGCTCGCCGAGCGCGGCCTCGATCTCAGGATTGCCAGTGCCGGCCTCGCCGGCTTCAATTTCGGAGGGATTGCGGGCGCGCTCATCGGTGCTTGGCTGATCGATCGCCACGGATCGCGCGGGCCGCTCGTTACCTTAAGCGCAGTGGCCGTTGTCACCGCGCTCGCCGCCATTTTGAAGCCGCTCGATGCCGGGGTGAGCGAAGCGTATCTGATCGCCCTATTCTCGCTGCTCGGCTTTTGTATCAACGGTGTCCAGACAACCTTGTTCGCTGTCGCGGCAACGGCCTATCCCACCAATGCGCGCGCGACCGGCGTCGGCATGGCGCTTGGTGTCGGG